>Ga0209344_10003455_pt1 | contig 15573 bp, 12 predicted proteins | sample Cruoilmetagenom6_FD_187293 | JGI IMG/M metagenome (GOLD analysis project Ga0209344, IMG submission 187293) | Oil polluted marine microbial communities from Coal Oil Point, Santa Barbara, California, USA - Santa Barbara Oil Seep Sample 6 (SPAdes)... | ecosystem: Environmental > Aquatic > Marine...
TGACGGTTAACTTGATCGCTCCAATAGCAATGGAAGAAGGGCTTCGTTTCGCGATACGCGAAGGGGGCCGGACCGTTGGTGCTGGCGTGGTGGCTAAAGTTATCGAGTAGTGGCGGAAAAGAGGGGTGGGGCGTTCAAGTGGCGGACTCCTAGCCTTGATTGGTTTGCTATTCCCGTTTAAAAAATTAGGCCAGTAGCTCAATTGGTAGAGTATCGGTCTCCAAAACCGAGGGTTGGGGGTTCGAAACCCTCCTGGCCTGCCAGTTAAATCATCAAGAAAGACGGGCAGATTGCGCATGGCGGATAAAATTAAATTAGTTGTTGCGTTTGTGTTCGTTGTGGCGGGCATTGCGGGGTTTTATGCTTTGCACGAAAGTGCTGCGGTGGTAAAGCTTGCTACGGTATTGTTTGGGTTTTCGATGGCTGCTGTTATGGTTTGGATGACCGAGCCAGGCAAGCGTCTATTTGCTTTTGGTACGGAATCCGTGGCGGAGGCTAAGCGCGTGGTATGGCCGTCACGCAAAGAAACGGTACAGACTACAGGTGTGGTGCTTCTGTTCGCGGTTGTAATGGCATTATTTTTGTGGGCGGTTGATGCCAGTTTGCTATTGGTGGTTAATAAATTAATGGGGCGTGAATAATGTCCAAGCGTTGGTATGTTGTTCATACGTATTCTCAGTTTGAAAAATACGTGCAGCGTGCGTTGCCGGAGCGTATTCAACGCGCGGGCTTGGAAGATCAGTTCGGCCAGATCCTGGTGCCGGTGGAAGAGGTCGTGGAGCTGAAGCTGGGTCAGAAGAATATTAGTGAACGTAAATTTTTTCCTGGTTACGTGTTGGTTGAAATGGAAATGACCGATGAAAGTTGGCACCTCGTTAAGAGTACGCCCAAAGTTACCGGTTTTTTGGGCGGTTCAGCAATGAAGCCTACTCCCATAAGCGAAAAAGAAGTGCAAAATATTATGCACCAAATGCAGGCTGGAGTGGAAAAGCCGAGACCTAAAGTATTGTTTGAGGTGGGTGAGGCGGTGCGTGTCAAGGATGGTCCATTTACAGATTTTCACGGTGTGGTGGAAGACGTCAATTATGATAAGAGCAAGTTGCGGGTTGCGGTGACAATTTTTGGCCGATCAACACCTGTGGAATTGGATTTTGGTCAGGTTGAAAAGGCATAAGGTGGAGGGTTAAGGGTGAGCAGAGATGAAGGATGTCGATTGCAGGCATCTTCTCTTGTTATTCCTTTTCCTTTCCTGATTAATCGGGGAGAGCGCAATTGCGTTCGCTTGAACCCATAGGGAGAGTGTAGTGGCAAAGAAAATCATAGGTTTTATCAAGTTGCAAGTTCCTGCTGGTAAGGCAAATCCCAGTCCGCCTATCGGTCCGGCGCTAGGTCAGCGTGGCTTGAATATAATGGAATTCTGTAAGGCCTTTAATGCTCAGACTCAGAGTGTGGAGCCAGGTTTGCCAATTCCAGTGGTAATTACAGCTTATGCAGACAAAAGTTTTACATTTGTTATGAAAACTCCACCTGCAACCATTCTGATTAAGAAGGCAGCAGGTTTGCAGAAGGGGAGTCCCAAGCCGCATACAGACAAGGTTGGCAAATTGACCCGTCAGCAGGTAGAAGAAATTGCAACAGCCAAGATGCCTGATCTGACCGCTGCCAATATGGATGCGGCGGTACGCACCATTGCAGGTAGTGCGCGAAGTATGGGTATAGTTGTGGAGGGCGTATAGCATGGGACATTTCTCTAAACGTTATAAAGTATTGATTGCTAAGGTTGATCGTAACAAACTTTATGCAATGAATGAGGCACTGAATTTGGCAAAAGAAACCGCTAAGGCCAAGTTCGACGAGTCTATCGACATCGCAATCAATTTGGGCATAGATGCTCGTAAGTCCGATCAATTGGTGCGTGGAGCTGTGGTGCTACCCAAGGGAACTGGCAAGACAGTCCGCATTGCTGTATTTGCTCAAGGCGCTAAGGCTGAAGAAGCCAAGACGGCTGGTGCGGATGTGGTAGGTTTCGAAGATTTGGCTGAAAGTATTAAGGCAGGCAATATGGATTTTGATGTTGTGATAGCCTCTCCTGATGCTATGCGCATCGTTGGCCAATTAGGTCAGATTCTTGGCCCACGTGGGTTGATGCCTAACCCTAAGGTAGGAACGGTTTCCGTTGATGTCGCTGGTGCCGTGAGAAATGCTAAGGCTGGCCAAGTGCAGTACCGTACCGACAAAAATGGAGTTGTGCAGTGCACTATTGGACGCGCTTCATTTGCTTTGGAAGCGCTACGTGAGAATTTGCTGGCACTGGTCGATGCCTTGAACAAGGCTAGACCAGTTGCTGCTAAGGGCGTATACCTAAAAAAGGTGTCTGTTTCCAGTACCATGGGTGTGGGTATTCGTATTGAGCAGGCCAGTTTGGCAGGATAAATATTTTTGCCCATTACCCTGGTGATGAAAATGTGGAGTCTGCCTTCCAAAATTATTTATCACTGGGTATTGGTGCAATACAAGTTGTGCGGCATGATTGATCGGTTCGTTATGCTGTTGAAAAGCTTTGAACTGCTGGCTTATTGGCAGATTGTCAAAGACCGTAGGTACCCAATAGGGTTTAATGTAAAGGGGCGCGGTATGGAGTAGCCAAGATCTGGCTCCACTCTCTGCTCCTTGGCGCTTACGTAGATGGTGTGCCCGCGAGCAGGCGCGATGTTGATGCGCAGGCTTTAGGACGCAGTTGTTAACCATGGGTCGCTGAACTTAGGTTTAGTGCTCCAATTGAAGATGGAGAATGATTTGAGTCTTAATCTGCAAAAAAAACAAGCAATAGTGGCTGAAGTTAACGAGCAGGTAACACAGGCTCAGACTATTGTCTTGGCGGAGTACCGTGGAATTGCAGTCAGTGACATTACAAAGCTGCGCGCCACTGCACGTCAGTCTGGGGTGTACTTCCGTGTGTTAAAAAACACATTGGCTCGTCGTGCCGTGCATGGCACTCAGTTTGAGGTTCTAGCTGAAAAAATGGTTGGCCCGCTGGTCTACAGCATCAGCGGTGATCCTGTCGCAGCAGCGAAAATAGTGCATGAATTTGCCAAGACAAATAACAAGTTGGTAATCAAAGCAGGCGCAATGGTTGGTTCTTTGATGTCGGCGGAGCAGATCGCTGAGCTAGCCGCTATACCGAGTCGGAATGAGTTAATTGCACGATTGATGGCGACCATGAATGCTGCAACCAGCACTTTCGTGCGTGGCTTGTCTGCTATCCGCGATAAGAAGGAAGCCGAAACGGCAGTCGCTTAACGCTCTTACCAAACTTTACGAATTAATATTAGGAGAACAACATGGCTGTTAATAAGGCTGACATTCTGGACGCAATTGCACAAATGACAGTGCTAGAGTTGTCTGCACTGATCAAGGAAATGGAAGAGAAATTTGGCGTATCTGCTGCTGCTGTGGCAGTTGCTGCGCCTGCAGCTGCAGCAGCTGCTACAGCTGAGCAAACTGAATTCAGTGTGATATTAAACTCAGCAGGTGCTAGCAAGGTTAACGTGATTAAAGTTGTTCGCGCGATTACTGGTCTTGGGCTGAAAGAAGCCAAGGATCTGGTTGATGGTGCACCGAAGCCAGTGAAAGAGGGGGTGAGCAATGCTGATGCTGATGCTATCCTGAAGCAACTGATTGAGGCCGGTGCAACTGCTGAAATCAAGTAAATATTGCACGTGATGAAAGGCTGACGGATGCCCGCCAGCCTTTTGCCGTTTTAAGAAGATAACGGACAGCAAGCTAATGAATGCTTTTTGTCCATTGTCTTTTCCCTCGGTCGTGGAGCTATTATGAGTTATTCTTTTACTGAAAAAAAACGTATTCGTAAAAGTTTTGCAAAACGTATCGGTGCTTTGCCGATACCATTTTTGCTGTCCACGCAATTAGAATCTTACAGTGCTTTTCTTCAGGCTAGCACCTTGCCTGGGCAGCGTGTCAACGATGGATTGCAAGCAGCTTTCAATTCAATTTTCCCGATTGAGAGTCATAACAAATATGCCCGTCTTGATTTTGTTAGTTACAACTTGGGCGTGCCGCCCTTCGACGTGAAAGAGTGCCAGCAGCGCGGCTTGACTTATGCTTCCCCGATACGTGCTCGTGTGCGCTTGACATTGTTCGATAAGGAGGTATCCAAGCCGACAGCCGTTAAGGAAGTGAAAGAGCAGGAAGTGTACATGGGAGAAATCCCATTAATGACGAATACTGGTTCATTTGTTGTTAATGGTACTGAACGGGTTATCGTGTCGCAATTGCATCGTTCACCTGGTGTTTTCTTTGAGCATGATCGTGGCAAGACGCATAGTTCAGGTAAATTATTGTTTTCCGCTAGAATTATTCCATATCGCGGTTCGTGGCTGGATTTTGAGTTCGATGCAAAAGATTATGTATATTTCCGTATAGATCGTCGTCGCAAAATGCCGGTCACTATTCTATTGAAATCGCTGGGTTATACGCCCGAGCAGATACTTGCAGAATTTTTTGAGTTTGACACTTTTCGCCTTGGCAAAAAAGGTATTCAGTTTGAGGTTGTGCCAGAACGTTTACGTGGTGAGGTGGCGCGCTTTGATATCCTGGATAAGAGTGGCAAGTTAATAGTTGCCAGTGGTAAGCGCATTACAGTGCGCCATATCCGAGAAATTCAGGCAGCAGGTATTGACAAGTTGGCAGTACAGGACGATTTTCTTTACGAGCGCGCGCTGGCTGTTGACGTTATAGATAAGGATAGCGGCGAAATTATCGCCAATGCCAACGATGAAATAACAGAAGCGGTGCTGGCTAAATTGCAGGCATCTGGAGAGAGAAAAATCCTCACGCTGTATACCAATAATCTTGATCAAGGGGGTTACATATCGCAGACTCTGCGTGCCGATGAGACTACTGACCAGTGGACAGCGCGAGTTGCAATCTATCGTATGATCCGTCCCGGAGAGCCGCCTACAGAGGATGCAGTGGAAAACCTCTTTAACGGGTTGTTCTTTTCTGACGAGCGCTATAACTTATCGGTTGTGGGGCGTATGAAATTCAACCGTCGTGTTGGGTCAGATGAGCTGACAGGTCCGGTCACGCTGTCTAATGAAGATATCGTGGCGGTAATAAAAATTATGGTCGAGTTGCGCAATGGTCGTGGCGAAATTGATGATATTGATCACCTCGGCAACCGGCGCGTACGCGCTGTGGGCGAGTTGGCTGAGAATCAGTTTCGCACTGGGTTAGCACGCGTTGAACGTGCCGTTAAGGAGCGTTTAGGTCAGGCTGAAACAGACAATCTAATGCCACATGACTTGATCAATGCAAAACCAATTTCAGCGGCAGTCAAGGAGTTTTTCGGATCCAGTCAGCTGTCTCAGTTTATGGATCAGACCAATCCTTTGTCTGAAGTAACTCATAAGCGTCGTATTTCTGCGCTTGGCCCTGGTGGATTGACTCGTGAGCGTGCTGGTTTCGAGGTGCGTGATGTACATCCTACACATTATGGTCGTTTGTGTCCAATCGAGACTCCAGAGGGTCCGAATATCGGCTTGATCAACTCGTTAGCTCTATATGCGCGCATCAATAATTATGGTTTTATTGAGACTCCATATCGTCAGGTAACTGAGGGTAATGCTACTGATGAAGTTAAATACTTGTCTGCAATTGAGGAAGGCAAGTTCACTATAGCTCAGGCTAACGCCGAGTTAGACAGCAAAAGTATGTTTACTAATGACGTGATTTCATCCAGGCAGAATAATGAGTTTGTGTTGGCTTCGCCGCAAAGCATTGAATACATGGATGTGGCGCCTGCCCAAGTAGTGTCAGTGGCGGCGGCATTGATACCTTTTTTAGAGCACGATGATGCAAACCGAGCTTTAATGGGAGCCAATATGCAGCGCCAAGCCGTGCCTTGCCTGCGTGCGGAGAAAGCGCTGGTCGGAACTGGAATCGAACGCACTGTGGCGGTGGATTCCGGTACCACGGTGCAGGCATGGCGTGGCGGGCGAATAGATTATGTGGATGCAGGCCGTATTGTAGTGCGTGTTAATGATGATGAAACAACGCACGGCGAAGTCGGCGTGGATATATATAATCTTACTAAATACACACGTTCTAATCAGAATACAAACATCAATCAGCGTCCACTGGTCAAGATGGGTGATGTGATTGCACGTGACGATGTGATCGCCGATGGCGCGTCCACTGATATGGGTGAGTTGGCTCTTGGTCAGAATATGCTGGTGGCGTTCATGCCTTGGAATGGCTATAACTACGAGGACTCGATTTTAATTTCCGAGCGTGTAGTGGCTGAAGATCGCTTCACCTCTATCCATATCGAAGAGCTAACAGTGGTGGCGCGTGATACAAAGCTTGGTTCGGAAGAAATTACTCGTGATATTCCTAATCTGTCCGAGGGTCAAATGGCTCGCCTGGATGAGTGCGGCATTGTGCACATTGGCGCGGAAGTCGGAGTCGGTGACGTGCTGGTTGGAAAAGTTACGCCAAAAGGTGAAACTCAACTGACACCAGAGGAGAAGTTGCTACGAGCTATTTTTGGCGAAAAGGCGTCCGATGTTAAAGATACCAGCCTGCGAGTGCAGGCTGGTATCTCCGGTACGGTAATTGAGGTGCAGGTATTTACACGGGAAGGATTGCAGCGTGATCAGCGCGCGCAACAGATTATCGACGACGAATTGAAGCGTTACAAGAAGGATCTGGCTGATCAAATGCGTATCGTTGAAATCGATGTATTTACACGTCTGGGTAAGCTGCTATTGGGTAAGGTGGTAAATGGAGGGCCAAAAAAACTGGCAAAAGGTTCCAAGTTGTCTCAGGATTACTTATCTAGTTTGGAGCGCCATCAATGGTTTGATATACGTCTCGATAGCGAAGATACCGCATCGCAACTGGAGCAGGTCAAAGAAAGTTTGGCGCAGAAGCGTTTGGAATTTGATGCAGCATTTGAACTAAAGAAGCGCAATCTCACTCAAGGCGATGAGCTCCAAGTTGGCGTTCAGAAGATGGTTAAGGTTTATGTGGCGGTGAAACGTCGTTTACAACCTGGCGACAAGATGGCTGGTCGTCATGGGAACAAAGGTGTGGTGTCACGCATTGTGCCAGTGGAAGATATGCCTTATATGGCGGATGGCACGCCAGTTGACATCGTGCTGAACCCGCTTGGTGTTCCATCGCGTATGAATGTGGGGCAGATATTGGAAACCCATCTGGGATGGGCCGCTAAGGGATTGGGGCAAAAGATAGGCAAGATGTTGGAATCGCAAGCTAAGATTGAATCGATACGTGAATTCCTCGGTAAGATTTATATGCTTGATCAGGCTGCAGAGATTGCTGCGTTCAGTGACGAGGAGGTGTTAAGTCTATGCCATAACCTGAGAGGTGGTGTGCCATTCGCCACGCCAGTGTTCGATGGCGCGAATGAAGTTGAAATTAAGGACATGTTAGAGCTGGCAGGCTTCCCGCGTTCTGGCCAGATTACATTATATGATGGCCGAACTGGAGTTGCATTTGACCGGTCGGTCACAGTGGGTTATATGCATGTTTTGAAGTTGAATCATTTGGTAGATGACAAAATGCACGCACGATCCACTGGCCCTTATAGTTTGGTAACGCAGCAACCGTTGGGCGGCAAAGCGCAGTTCGGTGGGCAGCGTTTCGGTGAAATGGAAGTGTGGGCGCTGGAAGCGTATGGCGCTGCCTACACGCTACAGGAAATGCTTACTGTTAAATCAGATGATGTGGGTGGGCGCACCAAAATTTACGAGAGCATTGTCAAGGGCGATCACAAGATTGATGCCGGTATGCCGGAGTCGTTCAATGTTCTAACCAAGGAAATTCGCTCCCTGGGCATTGATGTCGATCTTGTTCGCCATCGAGAGTAGTGAGCGGTGCATCTTGGAGCGCCGCTCAAGATCGGTGCGCCGGTCGGCGCTCTGCACATTGCCGTCGAATATTTAGGAGTTACATATGAAAGCATTGCTGGATTTGTTCAGGCAAGTAACGCAAAAAGAGGAATTCGACGCGATCAAGATCGGACTGGCCTCGCCAGAGAAAATCCGTTCCTGGTCCTACGGCGAAGTGAAGAAGCCAGAAACCATTAATTACCGCACCTTCAAGCCAGAGCGCGATGGTCTGTTTTGCGCCAAGATTTTCGGACCAACTAAGGACTATGAATGCTTGTGCGGTAAATATAAACGTCTGAAACATCGCGGGGTGATTTGCGAAAAGTGCGGCGTAGAGGTGACGCTTTCTAAAGTTCGTCGAGAACGTATGGGTCATATTGAACTGGCAAGCCCGGTGGCGCATATTTGGTTCTTAAAGTCATTGCCATCGCGTTTGGGAATGGTGCTGGATATGACGTTACGCGATATAGAACGCGTACTTTATTTCGAGGCTTACGTAGTGACCGATCCGGGTATGTCCACGCTCGAACGCGCTCAATTACTCTCTGAAGATGATTATTTGGCCAAGCTCGAGGAGTATGGCGATGAGTTTTCCGCAGTAATGGGGGCTGAAGGCATACGCGCTCTATTGCATGCGCTGGATGTGCCAGCCGAAGTTGAAAGGCTGCGTGCCGATCTGGAAGCGACAAGCTCTGAAACAAAAATCAAGAAATATGCGAAAAGATTGAAGATCCTTGAGGCATTTCTGGTGTCTGGGATTAAACCCGAGTGGATGGTTATGATGGTGTTGCCTGTGTTGCCGCCAGAGCTACGGCCACTTGTGCCGTTAGATGGCGGTCGTTTTGCGACTTCTGATCTGAATGATTTGTATCGCCGTGTAATCAATCGGAATAACCGTTTGAAACGACTTCTGGAGTTGAAGGCACCGGAAATTATTGTGCGTAACGAAAAACGGATGCTACAGGAATCAATTGATTCGCTTCTTGACAATGGTCGTCGAGGCAAGGCAATGACTGGTGCTAACAAACGCCCATTAAAGTCACTGGCTGACATGATCAAAGGCAAGGGCGGGCGCTTCCGCCAGAATTTGCTTGGCAAACGCGTAGATTACTCCGGCCGCTCTGTAATAGTGGTGGGCCCGCAACTGAAATTGCATCAATGCGGCTTGCCCAAGAAAATGGCACTGGAGTTATTTAAGCCATTCATTTTCCATAAGCTAGAAGTTCTTGGACTGGCAACAACCATTAAGGCAGGCAAGCGTATGGTGGAAGCGGAAGAGCCAGTTGTGTGGGACATACTGGAAGATGTTATCCGTGAACATCCTGTACTGCTGAATCGAGCGCCGACGCTACATCGCCTTGGTATTCAGGCGTTTGAGCCGATACTGATCGAAGGCAAAGCAATACAGTTGCATCCATTAGTTTGTACGGCTTTCAATGCCGATTTTGACGGCGATCAGATGGCAGTTCACGTTCCGCTGTCGCTGGAAGCCCAGATGGAGTGTCGTACCTTGATGCTCGCCTCCAATAACGTGTTGTCGCCTGCCAACGGTGAGCCAATTATTGTCCCGTCGCAGGATATTGTACTGGGACTATACTATATGACGCGCGATAAAATCGGTGCGCTGGGCGAAGGTGCATTGTTTTCGGATGTGTCTGAAGCGCTACGTGCCTATGAGTCTGGCCATGTTGATCTGCAAGCCAAGGTAGTAGTACGTATTACTGAAATTTATTTTGATGAAGATAATGAGCGTCAGGAGAGGCGAGCACGTTATGAAACTACAGTAGGACGCGCTATTTTGTCAGATATTTTGCCAGCCGGCTTGCCGTTTAGTTTGGTCAATAAAGCATTAAAAAAGAAAGAAATCTCTCGTTTGATTAACACTAGCTTCGGTCGTTGTGGTTTACGTAATACAGTGATTATGGCTGATAAGTTAATGGCTACCGGCTTTACTTATGCTACCCGCGCTGGTATTTCAATTTGCTTGGATGATATGCTTGTGCCATCGCAAAAAGAAGAGCTAATTGCAGTGGCAGGAAAAGAGGTAAGTGAAATTGACGTGCAATACACATCCGGTTTGGTGACTCAAGGAGAACGTTACAATAAAGTGGTGGATATTTGGGGTCGAACAGGTGATCGAGTGGCTAAGGCAATGATGGATCAACTGGGTAGCGAGCCTGTGATTGATCGTGTTAGCGGCAAGCGACTTACTGATAATAAAGGTAAGGTGGTAATGCAAGAGTCTTTTAATTCCATATACATGATGGCTGACTCTGGCGCTCGTGGTTCTGCAGCTCAAATTCGCCAGCTTGCGGGAATGCGTGGGCTGATGGCCAAGCCAGATGGTTCAATTATTGAAACCCCGATAACCGCTAATTTTCGCGAGGGGCTGAACATGCTGCAATATTTTATTTCCACTCACGGAGCGAGAAAAGGCTTGGCCGATACCGCATTAAAAACTGCGAACTCTGGTTATTTGACTCGACGTCTGGTAGATGTGACTCAAGATTTAGTGGTGGCTGAAGAAGATTGCGGTACCAGCAACGGAGCCGCATTGAGGGCGTTGGTCGAAGGTGGAGAGGTTATTGAAGCATTGCGAGAGCGCATACTTGGTCGTGTTGCTAGCAAGGATATTGTGAATCCAGAAAGCAGTGAAACGTTATATGAAGCGGGCACATTGTTGGATGAAGACATGGTGGACAACATTGAAACGCTAGGTGTCGACGAAGTGCACGTGCGGACGCCACTGACTTGTGAAACTCGTTATGGTTTGTGCGTCAAATGTTATGGCCGCGACTTAGGTCGAGGTGGTCCTGTGACGGTAGGTGAGGCAGTTGGCGTAATTGCTGCTCAGTCCATCGGCGAACCAGGTACGCAATTGACTATGCGCACCTTCCACATTGGTGGCGCGGCATCACGTACCGTTGTGGCTAGTCAGGTAGAAGGTAAGTCTAATGGTCAGATGAAGTACAGTGCGAACATGCGTACCGTTAGCAATACACAAGGTGAGTTAGTTGTGGTGGCGCGTAGCGGCGAAATAATGGTTACAGATGACCATGGGCGCGAGCGCGAGCGCCACAAAGTGCCATATGGTGCGATGTTGGCTGTGCGTGAAGGTAGCCTAGTTCGTGCAGGTGAAGTGCTTGCTACATGGGATCCTCATACCCGTCCTATTATTACCGAATATGCCGGCCGAGCAAGCTTTGAAAATGTGAAAGAGGGTGTTACAGTTACCAGAGAGATAGATGAAGTAACCGGATTATCCACTCTTGTGGTGGATCCTAAGCTTGCTGGTACACAAGGTAAGGGTGTCCTAAGACCATTGGTACGCTTGCTGGACGAGGAGGGGCAAGAAATAAAGATTGCAGGTACAGAATTGCCAATTTCAGTATCCTTTCAGACAGGTTGCATAATAACTGTAGTAGATGGTCAGCCTGTTGGTGTGGGTGAGGTCTTGGCACGTATTCCGCAAGAAAGCAGCAAGACACGTGACATTACTGGGGGGTTGCCACGTGTTGCGGAACTTTTTGAGGCTCGTTCTCCTAAAAATGCAGGTATTTTAGCGGAAGTTACCGGAACGGCATCTTTCGGAAAGGATACCAAAGGTAAGCAGCGTTTGGTCATTACCGATGGGGATGGTGTGACTCATGAATTCCTGATCACTAAAGACAAGCATGTGCTAGTGCACGATGGTCAAATGGTGACGCAAGGCGAAATGATTGTGGATGGCCCGCGCGATCCACATGATATTTTGCGCTTGCTGGGTGTTGCAGCGCTGGCGCGTTACATCGCCGACGAAGTGCAGGATGTGTATCGCCTACAAGGCGTTAAGATTAACGACAAGCACATTGAAGTGATTGTTCGCCAAATGTTGCGCCGAGTGCAGGTTGTAGATGAAGGCGATACTAAGTTCATTCCTAAAGAGCAGGTCGAACGTGCAGATTTGCTTCAAGAGAATGAACGTGTTGAGAGTGAAGGCAAGCAACCGGCAACCTATGAATATATGTTGCTGGGAATCACCAAGGCATCATTGTCCACCGATTCGTTTATTTCTGCTGCATCCTTTCAGGAGACTACGCGTGTTCTGACTGAAGCTGCGATTATGGGCAAGAGAGACGAGCTGCGTGGTCTGAAGGAAAACGTCATCGTGGGCCGCTTGATCCCCGCTGGTACTGGCTTAGCCTACCATGCTGCTCGGCGTAAGCAGCGGCAAGGGTTAGGTATAGGTACGCCGGTGTTGGGCGAAGTAGAGCCGTCTGCAGAAATACAAGATAACCAGCTTGCTTGACAGGTTTGGTTTTCCTTAATAGAATGCGCGGTCATTTTGTTTGCGCCCGACAGGGGTGAACCTGGTCTGCGCGACTATTTTTCATATTGCTGATACACAAGAATTTTTTAGGAAAATTTAGATAATGCCAACCATCAACCAATTAGTGCGCAAGCCTCGAGTTGCCGAACGTATAAAAAGTAAAGTTCCTGCTTTGGGTGGGAGTCCCCAAAAACGGGGGGTGTGTACCCGTGTATATACTACAACACCGAAGAAGCCTAACTCTGCCTTACGCAAGGTTGCCAAGGTTCGTTTAACTAATGGTTTTGAAGTCATATCATACATTGGTGGTGAAGGCCATAACTTGCAAGAGCACTCGGTGGTGCTTATACGTGGTGGCCGGGTTAAAGATTTACCTGGTGTTCGATACCACATGGTGCGAGGTAATTTGGATACGGCCGGAGTAAAAGATCGGAAGCAGTCTCGTTCCAAATATGGAACGAAGCGTCCCAAAAAGGCCTAACTTTTTTCCATGCAAGTGATTGGGAGTTAGCCAATTTTTGAATTAGCCAGTTAACATGAGGTTTAAGATATGCCAAGACGTAGAGAAGTCCCCAAGCGCGAAATCCTGCCAGATCCAAAGTATGGCAGTCAGGATCTTTCAAAATTCGTTAATGTTTTGATGACTGCTGGTAAAAAGTCTGTCGCCGAACGCATACTTTATGGCGCTTTGGAGCAAATCGTTAAAAAAAGTGGAAAAGATCCAATCGAAGTGTTTAACCTCGCGTTGACAAATGCTAGGCCTCAGGTTGAGGTAAAGAGTCGTCGCGTCGGAGGTGCTAACTATCAGGTTCCGGTTGAGGTTCGACCCTCGCGCCGGATGGCGTTGGCAATGCGTTGGCTCAAAGATTTCGCACGCAAGCGTGGTGAAAAATCAATGGGTATGCGTCTGGCTGGAGAATTGCTCGACGCGTCAGAAAGCCGTGGTGGGGCAGTTAAAAAACGTGAAGAAGTTCACCGTATGGCTGAGGCGAACAAAGCCTTTTCGCACTTCCGTTTCTAGCGATTTTTGCATTTTTTTGATGGTTTTATAAGTTAGGTAACTACTGTGGCAAGGAAAACATTAATCGAGCGATATCGAAATATCGGCATTAGCGCACATATTGATGCGGGTAAAACCACGACCACTGAGCGTGTTCTGTTTTACACTGGCGTATCACATAAGATCGGCGAAGTGCATGATGGCGCCGCTGTGATGGACTGGATGGAGCAGGAGCAGGAGCGGGGTATTACCATTACATCAGCTGCGACGACTTGTTACTGGAAGGGTATGGACTCCAGTTTGCCTGAGTATCGTATTAACATCATTGACACGCCAGGGCACGTAGACTTCACTATTGAAGTTGAGAGATCAATGCGCGTGCTGGATGGTGCGTGCATGGTGTATTGTGCCGTTGGTGGTGTGCAGCCACAGTCTGAAACGGTGTGGCGTCAGGCAAATAAGTATGGTGTGCCGCGCTTGGCTTTTGTAAACAAGATGGATCGCTCTGGTGCGAATTTCCTTAAGGTTTACGAACAGATGCGTACCCGCTTGCGCGCTAATGTTGTACCGATCCAATTGCCAATTGGCGCAGAGGATAAGTTTGAGGGTGTGATTGACTTGGTGCGGATGAAGGCGATTTACTGGGATGAGGCTTCTCAGGGAATGAAGTTTGAGTTGCGTGATGTTCCTGTTGAGCTTCAGGCGGCAGCGCAAGAGTGGCGTGCGAAGATGGTAGAGAACGCTGCTGAGGCATCCGAAGAGATGATGAACAAGTATATTGAGGAAGGTGACTTGTCCGAGGAGGATGTAAAGCAATGTTTACGCATCCGTACGATTGCCAGTGAAATAGTGCCTATGCTATGTGGTTCTGCCTTTAAAAACAAGGGTGTGCAAGCCATGCTGGATGCGGTAGTTGATTATCTGCCTGCCCCGACAGACATACCGCCAGTTAAAGGCGAGTTGGAAGATGGGTCGATGGGTGAGCGTAAGGCGAACGACGATGAGCCGTTCTCAGCTTTAGCATTTAAAATCATGACCGACCCTTTTGTTGGGCAGTTGATTTTTTTCCGTGTATATTCAGGCAAGTTGAATGCGGGCGACACAATTTACAATCCCATTAAAGGCAAAAAAGAACGTATTGGTCGTATCTTATTGATGCATGCTAATGAGCGAGAAGAGGTCAAAGAGGTTTATGCTGGGGATATTGTTGCTGCGGTGGGCTTAAAAGAGGCTACTACTGGTGAGACTTTGTGTGACCCGGCCAATGTGATTACTTTGGAGCGAATGATATTTCCTGAGCCTGTGATTCATATTGCTGTCGAACCGAAGACTAAGGTTGATCAAGAAAAAATGGGTATGGCGCTAAATCGTTTGGCGAAAGAAGACCCGTCTTTCCGCGTTCATACGGACATGGAATCTGGTCAAACTATTATTTCTGGTATGGGTGAGCTACACTTAGAGGTTTTGGTTGAACGCATGAAGCGTGAATTTAGTGTGGAAGCGAATATTGGCGCGCCGCAAGTGGCTTATCGAGAAGCGATACGTAAGGCGGTAGAGGTTGAGGGTAAGTTCGTTAAGCAATCAGGTGGTCGCGGCCAATTCGGTCATGTATGGTTAAAGATTGAGCCAAATGAAACGGGCGGCGGATTTGAGTTTGTGGATGCCATTAAGGGTGGAGCGGTTCCGCGCGAATTTATTCCTGCGGTTAAAAAAGGTTTGGAAGATACATTGCCTAATGGTGTATTGGCGGGCTTCCCTGTGGTAGATGTTAAAGTTACCCTGTTTGATGGTTCTTATCACGATGTGGACTCCAACGAAAATGCATTTAAGATGGCTGCTTCTATGGGGTTCAAAGATGGTATGCGAAAGGCAAGTCCAGTTCTGCTGGAGCCGATGATGTCGGTAGAGGTGGAAACTCCAGAGGATTACACAGGCACGGTTATGGGTGATTTGTCATCCAGGCGTGGTATGGTTCAAGGTATGGATGATATGGTCGGCGGTGGAAAGAGTGTGAAGGCTGAAGTACCTTTGGCGGAAATGTTCGGTTACTCTACAGCTTTGCGTTCTGCAACCCAAGGGCGAGCCACTTACACGATGGAGTTTAAACATTATGCCGAAGCGCCCAAAAATGTGGCTGAAACGGTGATGAGTAGTAGGAAATAATTTAATTAGCTCATAAACTGTCAAATAATCAAGGAAATTTAAATCATGGCAAAGAGTAAATTTGATCGTACCAAGCCGCACATAAACGTAGGCACAATTGGTCACGTTGATCATGGCAAAACCACCCTGACTGCAGCTATAACCACTGTACTGTCCAAAAAATTTGG
>Ga0209344_10003457_pt1 | contig 15543 bp, 15 predicted proteins | sample Cruoilmetagenom6_FD_187293 | JGI IMG/M metagenome (GOLD analysis project Ga0209344, IMG submission 187293) | Oil polluted marine microbial communities from Coal Oil Point, Santa Barbara, California, USA - Santa Barbara Oil Seep Sample 6 (SPAdes)... | ecosystem: Environmental > Aquatic > Marine...
CGGTTGGACTTTCCCAAGGCAACGGCAATACTTTCGAGTTTACGAGAGCATCGGGAACAGCTCAGTTGAGTGCTGCAGGAACAAGTTCCACCGGTACGATTTCAGCAGGTGTTCTGGAAAGTTCCAATGTTGAGATTGCACAGGAGCTTACTGATTTAATCCGGGTTCAGCGGGCATATTCATCGAATGCTAAAATCATAACGACTGTGGATGAAATGCTGGATGAGACCACGCGGTTGAAACGCTAGTTTATGAATAATACAGCGGAGCTTATACCATAAAAGCTCAGCCATAAAAACAGGAGTAACACGTGGGTATCTCAAGTGCGTTCGTAAACAGCAGTAGCGGTCTGAGTGCCGCCGCAAAATGGTCCGAGCTTACGGCTAACAATATTGCGAACGCAAATAACCAAGGATACGTTAAAAGAAGCCTGACGACGGAAAGCGTTGCAAATGGCGGTGTTCTGATTACAGGTGTTCACCGTGAACTAGACAGCAACCTAATCCGCATGTACCGGTTGGAGCTTGCAGGTATGGCGCGGCAGGAAACAATTGCCAACGAGTTAAACAATTATTCATACCAACTGGGAAATCCCGACGACACATTCACAATTTCCGGGCAATTGTCGGGCCTTTATTCCGGCTTTAGTTTGCTAAGTAATTCGCCCGCCGATGTTTCGTTACAAAATAATGTTCTGAAGTCTGCTCAAGGCTTGGCGAGTAGCTTGAATACAACGTCCAATTCGCTCGCGCAGACACTTTCATCTGTTACAAAAGGCATCGAAAGCGATGTTAGAGCCGTGAACGGCAGTTTGGAAAAAATAGCGACATTAAACAATCAAATAGCGCAAGAAGGTAGCCCCACAGCGCGACGTGCGGTGCTTCAGGATGAGCGTGCAACAGAAATTGATGCGCTAGCTCAACTGATGAATATCAACGTCTTTCAAAATAATGATGGCAACATGAATATATCAACGGGGGGTGGCACACAGCTTGTTGATGGCGCTTCCGTTTTTGGGGTTCAATACGACTCTGTGGGTGGAAGTCTGAATGTCGGAAATGTGGAAATAACACCGGGCAAGGACGGCGTACGAGGCTTTAGCGAAGGTCAACTTGCAGGGAAGTTTGAACTTAAGGATGAAGTGTTGCCCCAGATGCAATTGCAGTTGGATGAATTCGCACGTGCGCTTATCCAAGGATTTGAAGCTGCTGATGCTTCGCTTGCTGCAGGGCAAGCCGGGTTGTTTACGGATCTGGGTGTCAGTTATGATCCGTTACAGCTTAATGGGTTGGCTGGTCGTATATCCGTTAATGCGGCGGTTGATCCAGCCCAAGGCGGCGAAATATGGCGCATTAGGGATGGCATAGGTGCAACGGTACCAGGTTCTGCTAGTGACAGCACCCAAGCCATCAGTTTTTTGACGGTTTTTGAAACGGCACAAAATTTCGACCCGGCAGCAGGGCAAGGCGATACCGCTGAACTTATGGATTATGTTTCTGGAATGGTTGCAGACCAAAAGCTTGTTCAAGTGCATGCGCAAGAAAAACAAGGACAATTGGGTGGCAGGGTAGCAGCAGTATTATCCGCGCGCCAAAGTGTACAAGGTGTAAACTTGGACGAAGAATTGCAAAGGCTGACACAAATCGAGCAAAGTTATGCAGCAAATGCGCAAGTCATGCAGTCGTTGACTGCGATGATAGATACATTGCTCGCTTCAGTGTAAGGAAGAAAAAATAATGATAGGAACTTTGGGCCCCAGTTCTACCTACGATCTTTTGTCAACACGCCGCACTCAGATCGGAGAGATACGAGACCGTCTGAACAATGCCTCTTTGGAGGTTGCAACTGGCATGAAGGCTGATGTCTACAAGTCGCTTGGATTCAGATCCACAGAGGTTCTTGCCTTACGAGCACAGGTTGAACGCAATGAAGGGTTTATTGCTTCCAATCAATTGCTAAGCAGCAAGTTGGATGTAACCGTTTCTACGTTGAATGGTATTCGAAGTATTGCGCAAAGCTTTCTGAATGAGGTCACTCCCAACGTGAATGCACCAACGGCCAGCGCAGCGGGTCTACAGGCCGCTGCACTATCTGCGTTAGAGCAGCTAACGGGCCAACTTAATAGCACGTATCAAGGTGGGGCGTTATTTTCGGGTATAGATAGTAATCAAACATCTTTACAAAGGTGGAATCAAGCAGATGCGACTACTGGGTTGTCGCCCAGCGATGTATTGGCAAGTGTTATCGGTACAGGATTTACAGACGCCACGGATGCCACAAATAAAGCTAGTGCGATTGTTGATATATTTGCCAGCGCAGATGTTGGGCAACCTAACCGCAATTTTGAAGCTACTTTTTACAATGGCGCCCCTCTTTTGCAATCAGTAGGCGTAAGCACCCCACGTTTGCAAGCGCAAATTGATAAGAACACCACGCTTATATATGGAATTCAGGCCAATGATCAGGCGTTTAGAGATGTCATGCGTGGGCTTTCTATGATTGCAAGCACAGATGTCAGCGCCATTTCAGACGGTGCAGCCTATGAAGTTTGGATGAGTACTGCGGTAAATGCATTGAGCCAAGGCGTTTCAGGTTTGATCGAGGTTGAATCCAAGCTGGGGGGGCAGCAACAACTGGTAAGTGCAAGAATAACCGCGCAACAAAACCTAGGTGACATTTTTAATTCGCGGGTAAATGATTTGGAAGGTGTAGATTTATTCGAAGCGTCTTCACGTGTTATTGAATTAGAAACGCAGCTTCAGGCAACTTATACTGTGACTTCTCGACTATCACAGTTATCATTTCTGAACTACATGTAGATTTCGATTTTCTGCGATGGTTTAACGGCTATAGATGCGCTATTTTTGCGACCATCGCCAAAGAATGGCCTCTTCGATTTCTGCGGTTTCGCGCGCTTGTTCTTCATGGCGCATTTGTTCGTTTAGGGAATTGTGTATTGTATCGAAAACTTTAAATTCGCGAAACTTATTACTGATCCCTTCTTCAAGTTCTGCGGCACGAGGTTCGAGATGGATAATTTTTTCAGCGAGTGACAAAATCTCTTTTTTCGCGGCAGGTAAGAAACGGCGCATATAGGCTGTGAAATCAACGTCAGTTGTGTCTGTTTGAAACCGCATTCCATCCACAAGATCTTGGCGTTGGCGGTCTAATTCTACCATGCGAAGGCGTAATTCGCCTAGCGCACGCGCCTCATTTTCCATTTCGTATTTTTTAAGACGCTTAAGAAGCGTAACTGCGGATAAACGGCGACGGTTCATATTAATGTTGGCCTTTGCTATGGCTTTTATCAGCACCGTCTTCTTCGGTATTTTCCAACGGTAAGCCCATCAAAACCATAAGCTCTTTTCGCATTCGATCTAGAATATCGGGTGGCAGTGGGTTGCGAACAGCCGGGCTTGTTATAGGGAAAGTTCCGTCATCTTCACCTGAGGCAGCGTCTTCTTCTTTAGATGGTGCGCTGGATGATAGGGTGAAATTGGCCGATAGCAACAGGCTGGCAGTGGATAAGATCAACACATATCTGCAGTTCCTAAGAAAGGTCATGCTGCTGTTGCCAGTTCCTTTTGTGTTGCCTCGACTTCATAAAAGTCGGGTTGTTTTGCGGTAGGTATGTTTCCACGCCCCATTTCCACGCAAATTTTAGGTGAATAATCTGCTACCATAGCAACAAAAATATCACGAATGATTGTATAAAAAGTGCCATCTTCATCTACAATCTGACCTAGTCTTCCAGCGATAGGGGCTACCATACAATAGGCTAAGAACACGCCCAGGAAAGTACCCACAAGAGCACCACCAATCATGCCGCCCAAGATTTCAGGCGGTTGATCGATCGAACCCATTGTTTTGATAACACCAAGAACCGCTGCAACGATCCCAATTGCCGGCAAGCCGTCTGCCATTACTGAAAGTGCGCCAACTGGTCCCATTTCTTCGTGATGGTGTTTTTTAATTTTTCGATTGATCACATCCTCGGTTTGATATTTGTCATCAAATTGCATCGCTAGCATGCGAAAGCTGTCTGTAATCAATTCTGGTGCGAAGTGGTCTTTTAATATTTTTGGATAACGCTGAAAAATACTGCTTTCAGAGGGGTTTTCGATGTGCTCATCAAGACCCAGAATTCCATTGGTTTTATAAATTTTTGCCAATTCAAACATAAGGCTCAGCAGATCATTATAGTCTGCAGTTTTCCATTTTGGCCCTTTGATCACAGTAATGATGCCTTTGAACGAACCTTTTACGACACCAAATGAGTTGGCAACCACTAAAGAGCCAATCGAAGCACCGCCAATCATCATACCTTCGTAAGGTAAGGCGTGGAGAACAACGCCCATGTTGCCGCCTGATAAAACAAACCCGCCAAAGACGAGGCCAAAAACCATGAGAAGTCCGATTATAAGATTCATTAATACCAATCCATCCAAAGAATTATAAGCATAGTGCATTATTGTTTTAATTATATAAGCATAATTGACATTCAGTCAAAGGTAAATAAGAATAGAATATATTAATCTTTGATAATGGATGAATTAATCATGAATGGCATAAAAGCTTTTGTATATTTTGCGGAAAGCGAAACAGTTGAAGAGATGCTGCCGGACTGGCCATCGGAAATGAGATTGGCATTGTGTTTGCACGAGTCCGGCACTTGCGAAATTATTGTGTTTCACCGTAATGAGGCAGATAGAATTATAGCTAGAATGAGCGGCATTTTGAACCTTCGGGGTGGCAAATTTAGTGTTACGCCAAAAATTTCGGGGTATCCTACAAGGGATATTAAATTTTCTGAACAGCAGCAACTTTTAAAACTGATTATAGCTGAAAAAGAGCTTTGCGAAACAGCATCTGACTATGCAATCAATTATCGGTTTGCAAAAGAAGAAGGATTAGATCCAAGCCATTTCATGCATCACTTGCCTATTGCAAAGAATCGTGTGAATAAAACGCACCCCAAAAGAAATACTTCAGTCAAACCATTCGGGTCTCAACGGGTAAGTCCCAAAGGGAAACCATCCCTTGTTTTAAGACGTAAAAAACCGGTTCGTAGTGGACCGTCAAAACCAGACATAGGTTTGACCAGTAGTTTTGTAGAGATCACCTGTATTGAAATGCGGAATCATAATATTCGCTTAACTCTTAATCCGGGCGCAGTATCAAGTGATTTGCCAATACTTCAAGCGACCCAAGTTGGTTACCGAGATGAGTTTGGTCAATTTACATTGCCTCGCGACTTGCTTGGGGAATGGAAAGCGGGCAAGTCCGCCATTGTTGAAATTCCAGTAGAAAAATTATTTCACACGTTATCTGTGGAAAACTTAAAGCATCCCCATGTAGGAGTGGTTTTGATTGCACCCAATGGAATATTTGTGACTTGTGGATGTGAAATTTCACCGGATGACCCTAAGTTGGGTTATGTTCTACCGCAGAATTTCCCTTTCCATAAGAATGCAAATCAAGAGGTGAAATTCGGAAATAACCAAGTGAGGTGTGCATGAAATGTGCCGTTATAACGTCGGTTGGCCCCGGGCATGAAAACCTACTGAAATACGAATGCTGCCCGTCAGTTGAGACAGCAAAAACCTACAACTCTGGCCCGTTTGAAACAATACGGCATATTGTTATGGATGACACTAAAGGGCTTTACGGGCGGTCAAGCCGGCGTAATGAAGCTGTTCAGCAAGCTGCGTCCGGGGGGTTTGATTGGATATTTTTTTTAGATGCTGATGATGTCCTTACGCCAAATGCGTTTGAACGCTTTGGTTGTTGCTTGGAAGCCGAACCATCATTGGATGTAATCTGGGGTTTGATCTGCGAATTCGATAGTAATGAAGAGCCACAATTGCGTGCGCATCAGCCAGAACGTCTAGACACACGAGATGAGTTTCTTTCAACGGAACCATTTCTTGCAACCCAAATCGGTGCATTTATGCGTACGGAATGTATTGTCCGATTTGGGTTTGATGAAAGCATGGATACGGGCGAAGACTTCAAGCTATATTATCAACTTTGGGCAGATTACCAATGTGCCAAACGTGCTGAAATATTCTTTATCAATCGACGAGGCGCCCATAGTACGGGTCCACGATCCGCGACAGGGAACGATTGGCGGGCCAGCGTTTCTGCGCAATGGGCCGAACAATTGGTGGGCAACCCCATTTGGGCAAAAGTTGCATCAGCGGGGGGCGATGTGAAAATGCGGATTAACAATCCCAACGATCTTATTCAACGCGCACATTTAAACGGGCATTTTTTTGAAGCGGATTCATTGGAGAAATTGCACAAGTTGGTGAAACATCCGGAACCGTGTGTTCTTGAGGTGGGTGCGAATATTGGAAACCATGTAATCTGGTATGCTCAAAACTTAAATGCCAAGCGAATATACCCAGTGGAACCTAATCCTTGCGCGCTAAAAATCCTTAGGGAAAACATTTCCGCCAATGATCTAGATGAACGTATTGATGAACGCGGAATGGGGTTTGGTGCCGGTAAAAGTTCGAGCCGATTTCGAGTGGTGACCGATGATGCTGACAATTTGGGAGCAACGCGTCTTGTGAAGGATGACACCGGCGAGATTGAGACCCAAACACTTGATAAGATGATGGGCAACAATAAAGTTGATTTTATCAAGATAGATGCCGAAGGAATGGAGCTGGATGTGCTGGAAGGTGCAGCGGGTTTGATTGCCCGGGACAAGCCTGTGATTTGGGTGGAAGTATTACGTAAGAATATAATGGGGTTTGCCCAAAACTGGTGCCGCACTGCGGGCTATCAGATTGTAGATAGCACTGCTTATGTGAATACAATTGACTACTTTGCAGTGCCAAAGGATTGATATGCAAACAATGAACCTTTCAAGGAATGAACGCCGCCGCCGTTTTGCAAAAGCGGCTAAACTTTACGGTATTGACGGTGAAAAGGGTCTTATTGTTCATCAAGCTTATCAAGCGCTTTTCAAAAAAGAACTTGAAAAAGTGGTTGAACTTATCAGTCCAATATCGCGTAGCGACCCAAACAACAAACACCCTTGGATTATTCTTGGGGGAGCGGCCCTTGAAAAAGTTGAAGGGAATACTGCCAAGGTATTTTTTGAACAGGCATATGCTATCGCACCGAAAGACCCCGTTATTCTTGGTGGAATTGCAAAAGCACATGTATTGGAAGCCAACGTTGAACCCGCGACACAAATTATGGAGCAAGCTTTTGCCGCGGGGAACAGGGACAAGGGTCTGGTTGTTCTATATCTTGAACTGATGATCCGGCTTGGGCGCAGCTTGAGAGCTGTGGATGTTGTTAGCCCTGTCGCTGTAAAAATGAACGATGCAGAATTATGCTTGAAACTTGCGGTATTATTGACCGATGCAGATGAAACCAATGCTTCAGTTAAGTGGTTTGAACGCGCCTTTCAATTAGACCCAAAACCAGAGGAACACCAAATAGGACGCTTGCGGGGCTTATTGTTTTCTAGAAAGTTTGATGCAGTTGAAACTGCCGGACCCGCATTGCTGGACACACTGCAAGATTGTGATGCTGTGATGGTCATATATCTTATGGCTCTACGATTACTTGGAAAATACGACAAGGTAGCATCTCTCGTGGACAGTTTTGAATTTTCGGATCCCAAAGCCTTTGCGTTAGCACGCGGTTTGATGGCGAACGTCTATCAGGATTTGGAACAATGGGATCGTGTTGAGCCCGCTTATGTTGAAGCGATGCACATTGCGGGTGAGCCTGGAAAAATAGCAAAAGCGCTTGGTGTTTTTAAGTATCGAGAAAAAGATTTCAAGGGCGGGTTTTCGTATTATTCCGATAGGTTTCCTGCACAAAACCGCAAACATATTCCGTTGGAAAATGCCTCACAAGAGAATCTAGCTCAATTGCCCCGTATCCATCTGATGGGAGAGCAAGGTATTGGTGATCAACTTGCCTTACTAAGTATTTTACGTATGACACCGATTGATACAACGAAGACAGAAGTTATCTTTGTTAGTGACGGGCGGTTTGAACCTGTGCTTAAAAATAACCTTTTGAATATTGGCTTTCTGTCACAAGATAAATTTTTTAAAGAACCGCGTTCTCTTCAGCCAAATGAGCTGGTTTATCTGGGAGATTTATCTCAGTATCTAAGCAAAACAAAGCAAGCATCTATAAACGGGGCTTATCTGGTCCCCAGCGAAAAGCGCATAACGCATTTTAAAACGAAATACCAAGCCAAGGCTAAAGGGCGCCCGATTGTCGGTGTTGCTTGGAACAGTGCCAGTCTGATCGGGCATATGCGTTCACTGCCCCTGATAGAAATTTTGTCCACGATAAAAGAAGAAGCACTAGTGATCAATTTGCAATATGGCGCAAATCCCAACGAGATAAAACTGGCAAGAAATGCATATCCTAATCTGGAAATCCTTGATGATCACGAAGTAGACCAAATGAAAGATCTAGAAGGTTTCGCCGCACAAATTATTGCCTTGGACCGTGTCGTGACAATTGACAACACGACCGCGCATTTCTGCGGTGCGCTTGGTCATCCCGATGCCCATGTTTTAATTCCGCTAGGCTCGGAATGTATGTGGTATTGGGGGCGTGCCGGAGAAATAGACCCTTGGTACGGTAATCTTAAGCTACATAGACAAACACAGCTGCGAGACTGGACGGGGCCAATAGAATCAGTTCGCCAGAACTATGACAATTTGGATTCTTGAAGTTTTTATTAGGTTAAATTTGGAAACAACGAGCCAGTATTGCCATTACTATTCGCGATAAATCAACAAAAAGCACAAAAACCCAAATATTTACAGAATTTATTGACACAGCGCGTGAATTATAAAATCCTACTCTACATGTAGTGCGTGTAATGAGTGTGTTGTGTAAAATGGTTTTTATTTTGGTGTTGAGTATTGTCTTTCTTTCAATAGGCGTTGGCCTTTTTATGTTGGATTCGGCCAAAGTAAAGATAGAATGCGAAAGCAAATTGCTGGACGACAATGTTTGGAAAGATACCAAAGAGTGGGAAGCTTATCAGTCCAAGCGCCAATCGCACAGTATTGATCTATTCATCTAATGTCGAAGGGGTCTGCTTCGGTAGGTCAACATGAATTAAGGCTTCGCTCAGCAATCTATAAAGTTCCGCAAAAGATTGATCCGCAATAACGCTTTGTGTTTTACGCTGGGTTAGAAACGTTTCGGCTAGTGTGAAAAATCGAATAGCAGCATCTACCTCTGGGTCAGTCCCACTTTTGTAGGCGCCGATGCGGATTAACTCTTCCATGTCATTATACGTTGCCAAAGCACTGCGGGCGGCCTGAAATACGGCATATTCGGCTTCCGTGTGGCAATCAGGAAGCATCCGCGAAATGCTCTTTTGAATATTTACTGCAGGAAAACGACCCTGTTCGGCGATACGTCTGTCTAAAACGATATGACCATCCAAAATACCGCGAACTGTATCCGCTATAGGGTCATTCATATCATCACCATCAACCAGAACCGTGAACAAACCTGTGATATCCCCAGCACCTTCCGGCCCCGGCCCGGCACGTTCCAGCAACCTTGGCAGCTCGGAAAATACCGTCGGTGGATAGCCTTTGGTTGTCGGCGGTTCACCTCCGGAAAGGCCAATCTCACGTTGGGCCATTGCAAAGCGGGTGATACTGTCGAGTAAAAGTAATACTTGCTTACCCTGATCGCGGAAATATTCGGCAACCGCCATAGCTGTCCAGGCTGCCTGCCTTCGCATCAATGGTGGTTCATCCCCGGTGGAAACAATCAGAACTGTTCTTTCCATGCCCTCTTGTCCCAAATCATCTTGGATGAAATCTTGAACTTCTCGACCACGTTCCCCAACCAAGCCAGCAACAATCACATCTGCCTGCCCGTTACGGGCAAGCATCGCCATCAAAGTTGATTTTCCCACGCCAGAGCCGGCAAACACACCCATTCTTTGGCCGCGACACAGTGGAGTAAAAATATCGAAAGTCTTAATATTGGTTGCAAGACGATCACCGACACGACGCCGATCATAGGCTGCAAGAGGAGGGGCCTTTAAGGGTTGCGGTTTGGTTCCTTCAAAAATCGGGCCCTTATTATCCAGAGGTTTTCCCAATGCATTGATGACCCGCCCAACCCACGAAAGATCGGGACGAATGACATCACCCTGTGAGCTAAGCTCAACCGGATCGCCAACAGAGACACCATCCCAAGTGCCAAACGGTAAGACGTGGGTTCCGGTGGTATCTATCCCGACAACTTCACCAAGTATCGCTTTATGCTTTCCGTGTATTAAACATCTCTGACCTATCCCCATTGCCCGCTCCAATCCGGAAACAGTTAGAGATAGGCCCGTTACTGCACTCACCTCTCCAACTATCTTTGCCGAATTAAGATTTCTTGCAAACATAGATAGCTCTGAAAACGATTTATTCATGTATTTAACCTATAGTAATTCTTATTAAATCATGCTAACCTTGTTTTAATCAAAATGAAACCAGAGAAATCAAGAAAGTTAGACATGGGCCTTGATTCTATATCCTTTTTCAAAAATGCTTCACAGCGCATGCAGTGGTTGGGTAATCGTCAGAAAGTAATATCTGAAAACGTCGCCAACAGTGACACTCCGGGCTTTAAGGCAAAGGATATTACGTCGTTTTCCAAGATGCTTGAAAGCACACAGCAAACCGGGATGACAACGACAAATGTTCGCCATATCAGTGGTAATTCTCAAAATGTTTCTGGGATAAATACCGAGGTTGATAAGGAAGCGTGGTCTGAAACAATGGACGGAAATACGGTCGTTTTGGAGCAACAGACGATTAAGTCGAATGAAATCGGCGAAGGCTATCAGCTTGCTGCGCGTCTGTATCGCAAGGGTTACGATCTGTTGAACTTAGCGGCTACAGGTATTCGATAATAGCTCAGGCCAAGGGGGCGTTAAGGTGAATCCATTAAAATCCATACTATCCATTGCAGCAAGCGGAATGCGGGCGCAGGGCGAACGCTTAAAGGTCATTTCTGAAAACGTGGCGAATTCAAATTCGCTTGGCACAACCCCTGGTGAAGACCCCTACCGTCGCAAAACCGTTTCTTTTGCAGAGATGGTGGATAGGGAATCCGGAGCTTCGATGGTCGAGGTTAAGGGAATTACGCGCGATAAAGCAGAGTTCACCAAGGTTTATGATCCGAGCCATCCTGCGGCAGACGATACCGGTTACGTAAAAGGTACAAATGTGAATCCTCTTATCGAGATGGCAAATATGCGTGAAGCCTCTCGCAGTTATGAGGCGAATTTAAATATGTTTGAGGCGGGGCGCCGAATGCGCAACCAAATCATTGATCTGTTAAAGTAAAGGGTGAATTTTTATGACAATCTCGACCTCAATGATATCGCCCAATGCCGTTCAGGGCGCATATCGCAACTCAAAGGATTTGGTAGCAGATGCAAGCCTAAAACCGGAGAAAACCGAAGGGCAGAGCTTTTCCGAAATGTTGAGTTCGGCCTCAGCACGGGTGATTTCTTCCATTAACGAAGCCGATACGGTTATGGAAGCTGGCCTGAAAGGAGAGTTGGATACGCAGCAAATTGTCGAGGCAACGATGGCGTTGGAATCCAGTGTTACGGTTGCCGTTTCTGTTAGGGATAAATTTGTGGCGGCATATCAAGAAATTTTACGGATGCCGATTTAAAGAAATCGTAAGTTATATTATCCGACAAAGGATTATACATAGATGGGCGACACTGAAATCTACGCCATTTTTTCGGATACGATCATAGCAGTGTTATTGGCATCGGGCCCAATTCTGATTCTGGCTGTTTCGATCGGATTAGCGATCGCATTTTTCCAAGCACTGACCCAAATTCAGGAAATGACATTAACCTTTGTTCCAAAGATCATTGCCATCTTCTTGGGGCTGCTTGTTTGGAGTCCGTTTATGTATAAAATTTTAAAAAAACTTTCCGACCAAACTTTTAGCCTTATCTTAAGTGGCACATTATGAATATGCTTCGTGCCCTTCACGTGGTCGGCATGACCGCTGTGATATGGGGGTTAACCGGTGCCCTAGTACAAGCGGGCTGGGGTAATTTTTATACTAAAACACAAAAACCAGTACAAACAGTTATTGATAATACGGCCCCTATACATAGCATTTGCGTGCGTGAAATTTTAATTGCACAAGCCCGCTACGATATTCCCGATAATATCTTGTTGGGAATTGGAATCCAAGAAGCCGGGACAAGGCTGAACAAGCAGCTTGTTGTTTGGCCTTGGGCTGTAAACGCCGAAGGTGCAGGCCATCTTTTTAAGACCAAAGCAAATGCGATGAATTGGGTAGGAACCCAACTGGACAATGGCATGCGGTCTATTGATGTTGGATGTATGCAGATAAATTTGCGCTGGCACCCCACTGCATTTAATAGCCTACAAGAGGGTTTTGACCCTAAAATTAACGTGGATTATGCAGCACAGCTTCTAAAACAACATTACATAGTAACGGGGAATTGGCGAACAGCGGCGGGACGTTACCATTCGAAGACACCGGAAAAGCAAGCCATTTACTTATCATCCTTGCAGCGTAATATTCGTGTGGCAAACGCGCAGATAGATCGGTTTAAAGCGCTTGCAGGATTAAAATCACCAGTGGTCAAGGTGGCAAAAAAATCCGAAGACAACCCAATAGAATTACCCGCCGAAACTCCTACAAACCGTCCATTTTGGACATCGGACCTAAGCGTGCAGGGCGGTTCTTCGGATCGTTATCGCAGTATTTATAGCCAAGCACAGCTACGGCCAATTTTGCCAAAATTTACACATGATTCCTTACGGAGAGTTGAATGAGTTCTAGCAGTACCAATCAAGGAAGCCGCGATAGATTAATGGCACTAAGCCTACCTAACCGTGATGTTGGATTTGCCTTTGGCGTTGTATTGATGTTGGCAATGTTGTTCGTGCCTTTGCCTGCAATGGTGTTGGATTTTGGATTGGCCATTTCACTGTCTCTTTCTGCTTTAATATTGATGGTCGCCTTATGGATACCTAAACCACTTGAGTTCAATAGTTTTCCAACATTGCTGCTGGTTGTTACAATGTTACGACTATCACTAAACGTAGCTTCAACACGACTGATCTTAAGCGAAGGCCATACTGGAACAAATGCCGCGGGCGGCGTAATTGAAGGGTTTTCACGTTTTATTGTGGCTGGAAACTTTGTTATTGGAATCGTGATTTTTGCCATCCTAGTCATTATCAATTTTATCGTTATAACAAAAGGCTCTACCCGCATCGCCGAAGTGTCTGCCCGATTTTCTTTGGATGCTATGCCCGGCAAGCAAATGGCGATTGATGCAGATTTAGGTGCTGGGTTGATCAATGAAAATGAGGCCCGTAACCGTCGCAAAGAACTAGAAGATGAAAGTGGCTTTTTCGGCGCAATGGACGGTGCATCAAAATTCGTGCGAGGGGATGCTATTGCGGGCATCATTATTACACTGATAAACGTTGTCGGGGGTATTCTGATTGGAACTGTACAACATCAGCTAAGTTTGATCGAAGCGGCCAATGTCTACACGGTTCTAACAATCGGTGATGGCCTAGTAAGCCAAATTCCTGCACTTATTGTATCCCTTGCTGCAGGGTTAATTGTTACAAAAGGCGGCACAGTTGGTGCGGCCAATGAAGCGGTGTTGGATCAACTCAGTAAGTTCCCAAAAGCACTTTATATGGCAGGAGGACTATTGTTTGGCATTAGCCTGTTGCCCGGTTTCCCGGTTTCAATGTTTCTTTTCCTTGCAGTGCTCATGGGCGGTATTGGATATTATGTCCAACGCCAGAATCAAAATCGCGAGTTAGATAAACTGCAAACGGAGGCAAATGAAGAACAAGCTAAAATAGGCCAATCTGACGAGGATATTCAGGACATCTTGAAATTAGATGATTTGTGGTTGGAACTAGGAATGGATATTATCCCACTCGTAAACAGTACCGAAGCGGCGCTGCCTGGAAAAATCAAAAGTCTTAGAAAACTATTTGCTAAAGAGTTTGGTTTCATTCTGCCAGCAGTTAGAATCAAAGATGAATCCATGTTGCCAACCAGCACTTACGCTATTCTAGTGCAAGGTGTTGAGGTTGCGCGCGGTGAAGTACGCCCCACTATGATGATGGTTATTAACCCTGCAGAGGCTCCGATTTCTTTGCCCGGCGAGCGTACAAAAGAACCGGCATTTGGATTGGATGCAGTTTGGGTTTCTATAGAACACGCGGCTGAAGCAGAAAGCGCAGGTTACACGGTGGTTGATCCTGAAAGCGTTATTACAACACATCTGACATCTGTAATTAAGGAGCATATGCCAGAGTTATTAACTTATGTTGCCACTCGGGGGATGATTGACAAGCTTGATAGAGAGTACCAAAAACTGGTAACCGAAATTACCACAACTTCGCCCGCTGTTATGGTGCAACATGTTTTGCAAACCCTGCTTGCCGAACGGATCTCTATTCGAAACTTTCCGCTTATCATCGAGGCGATTACTGAGGCTAGCCGCACAAGTACAAAGGTAACTACAATTGCAGAGCATGTTCGCCTGCGCCTTTCCAACCAGATTTGTAAATCACTCGAAGATGACACGGGTTTTATTTCGGTTATTACAATGTCTCCCGATTGGGAAAAAGAATTCAAAGAAGCTGTTCGTATTAATGGGGATGATCGGAATTTCATCATGTCGCCACAGCGCGTACAGGATTTTGTTTTGGCAGCACGTAAAAACATCCAGCAATTTGCAGAAAAAGACGAATGGCCGGCACTTATGGTTGCCCCGGAAGTACGTAGTTTTGTGCGTTCTATGTTGGAGCGTGCCAGTCCGTTGACCCAAATCATTTCACACAATGAAGTTCACCGTAAAGCATCTTTGCGTACAGTATCCACGATTGGAAAATAAATCATGGATCTGTCTGTTCTTCTGACATCACAGTTAGCAGGTTTTATTATAGTTTTTGCACGGATCGGTAGCGCTTTGATTTTTATGCCGGGCTTTAGTGAAAGTCAGGTACCTATGCGGTTTCGGTTGATGTTTGCCATTGTTTTGTGCATGGCACTTTATCCCGCAGCCCCTATTGGCCCAATGCAATACAGTTCCTGGTTGCAGTTTATACCGCTTATTGCAATGGAGATCACGATCGGTATTTGGATAGGGCTAACTGCCCGCATTATAATGTCGGCATTGCAGTTTGCGGGTTATCAAATTGGAATGGTATCCGGCATTGCAAATGCCTTTGCGCCCAATATGGACTCGTTTCAGGGTGCTACTATTATTGCGTCAGCACTTTTAATGCTTGAGCTTACGCTGATTTTTGCAACCAATTTACATCACCTGATAATACGTGCTCTTTTCATGAGTTATGAAATATTCCCGATGGGTAAAATCATCCTTGGTGATTTGGCTAAGCAAATCTTAATAGCAGGCGACAAAAGCTTTTATATCGGACTAAGTTTGACAGCGCCATTTTATGTCATGGGGATGGTTTTGAACGCAGGTCT
>Ga0209344_10003459_pt1 | contig 15540 bp, 17 predicted proteins | sample Cruoilmetagenom6_FD_187293 | JGI IMG/M metagenome (GOLD analysis project Ga0209344, IMG submission 187293) | Oil polluted marine microbial communities from Coal Oil Point, Santa Barbara, California, USA - Santa Barbara Oil Seep Sample 6 (SPAdes)... | ecosystem: Environmental > Aquatic > Marine...
TTATGGCGGCACGCCGAGTGCATGGCGAGAAATTCCACTATTTCGATACGGGCATTAAACGACTCATCATCGAACTGGAAATGAAGGACTATGCGATTTTTCTTGTGCACCTCTCGCTAAAGTATCGGCATCGTCATCTGCAATTACGACACCTTTACGATTTGATAGAGGCCACCGAGAAACCCGTTCTGGTTGCCGGCGACTTCAATACGTTTTGGGGTGAAAATGAGATCTACCTCTTCATGAAGGCGGCTGGCCTGCAATCGGCAAACACCCAAAGCCTGCCAACCTACCCAAGTCGGTCGCCTCGAAAGGAACTCGACTTTGTCCTGTATCAAGACGGTATAGACGTGACGGGATTCGAGGTTCCGGAAATCAGGCTGTCCGACCACCTACCCATCATTTGTGACTTTGAACTGCGATAAACAAGCGCACTACACTTAGGTTGATTTAGAAATGACATTTAAGCACTGGAAAACTGACAGAGACGACAACGGAATACTGTGGCTATGTCTGGACACAGCCGATTCGAAAGTGAATGTGCTTTCGTCTGAAATTCTGCTCGAGTTTCGTGACCTGCTCGATACCCTCGAAGCGGACGCACCGAAAGGCATGGTGCTTTGGTCCGGAAAGAAGCGCAGCTTTATCATGGGCGCAGACATCAAGGAATTCACCAAAGTTGAATCGGTAGAACAAGCCGGAGAAGTGGTACGGCTGGGGCAGCGAATCATGGACAAGGTCGCGGACCTACCGTTTAAAACGGTGGTTGTCATCAACGGCTATTGCATGGGTGGCGGGCTCGAGCTCGCTATGGCCTTTGACTACCGTCTGGTTCTGCAAGGCGATGCGAAAATTATCGGGCTACCCGAAGTTAAGCTCGGCCTGCATCCCGGGTTCGGCGGTACAGTAAGGGCGGTACAAATTTGCGGTGTTCGGGCGGCCATGTCGATCATGTTAACCGGCAACCCTGTCGCGCCAGGGAAAGCGAGAGCTATCGGTCTCGTTGACGGCATAACCAGCGAAGATGGCTGGCGTTCTGACGCGACGAAGATATTGTCACAGGCACCACCGCGACAGCGAGCACCGGTCGTCGACCGCTTGCTAAATCTACGCCCGTTGCGGCCATTTGTTCGCAACATGCTGTTGAAACAAGTACAAGGGAAGGCGCGCAAGGATCACTACCCTGCCCCGTACGCCATGATCGACATCTGGGCTTCCGACGGCGCATCGGATGCAACCGGGTATGAGGCAGAGGCTGACAGCTTCGCCAAGTTGATGTGTAGCAACACGTCGAAAAACCTGGTGCGTGTATTCCTGTTGCAAAGCAAACTCAAAGGTCAGGGCAATAAAACTGATGTCAAAGTAAAGCATGTCCATGTGGTTGGAGCTGGCGTCATGGGCGGAGACATCGCTGCATGGTGCGCACTTCGCGGTCATACCGTGACCTTGCAAGACCGCGAACAAAAATACATCGATCCGGCGCTGGCCAGAGCCAGGAAGCTATTTGCGAAGCGCGTCCGCGACGACGAGAAGCGCGCGGCGACTGAGGAGCGATTGCAGGCCGACGTGGAAGGCGCGGGAGTTGCCGACGCGGACCTCATTATCGAAGCGATCTACGAAAACCTAGAGGCGAAGCAGTCGTTATACGAGAAGTTACAATCCGATATGAAGCCCGGTGCGCTGCTCGCTACGAATACGTCGAGTATTAGACTTGAAGAACTGCGAACGGTCTTATCAAAGCCGCAGCGCTTCATCGGCCTGCATTTCTTCAACCCGGTAGCGATGCTGCCGCTGGTCGAGGTAATTCGCTGCAACGACACGGACCAAACGGCCCTGGATATCGGCTTCGCATTCACCAAGGGCATCGGCAAAATGCCACTTGAGTGCGCAAGTTCTCCAGGTTTTGTCGTTAACAGGATTCTCGCGCCGTATTTGGCCGAGGCGATGCACCTCGCCGAGGAAGGCGTGGCACTCGCTGATATCGACAAAGCTGCAGAGGACTTTGGGATGCCCATGGGTCCTGTCGAGCTGGCCGATAGTGTGGGCTTGGACGTTGGTCTGCATGTTTCGAAAGTCCTTGGTGCTGCCTACGACCGGCCCGTGCCTGAGACACTGCAAAAGATGGTCGACGACGGTTTGCTGGGCCGAAAATCCGGGCATGGCTACTACCGGTGGGAGAACGGCAAGGCGGTCAAACCCGTCAGTGATGGCCAGAATGTGCCTGCAGACATGCAGGATCGGCTGATACTCCCTATGATCAACGAAGCAATAGCCTGTCTGCACGACAAGGTCGTCACCGACTCGGATCTTCTCGACGCCGGTGTTATCTTCGGCACGGGATTTGCGCCATTTCGGGGTGGCCCGTTGAATTACGCCAAGGAGCGCGGCACCACGAGCATAGTAATGCGCTTAAACGAACTGGCCAAAGAGCACGGCGAAAGATTCGAGCCGCACAGTGGGTGGTCCGGTCTGTGACTCCTGTCACAGACCGCCCGGAACGCTCAGACAAACTGTGCGCCGCTTCACGCTGCGTGCATTGAGCGGTACCCGAAGTCATTGAATTAACGGTAGAATACGACCCAACGGGAGCTTTGGAGCTCCAAGAGCGAAACACGAGTGATAAACAGGATGAATAATGGCAGTTGAGCAGGTAAGCACAGAGCTGCTCAGGGGATTCTCCCCGCTAGACGGCTTGAAACGAGACAACCTTGCGGCGCTCGCTCGCAAAGTGCAGATCCGTGAAATGTCGCCTGGTCAGGTACTGTTCAAGGAAGGCGATACAGAGAAGCGCACTTTGTACGTCCTGACTGGCGTTCTTGAATTGGTCGAACAAGGAAAAGTGATCGGCACAGTGGAAGGCGGCAGCGAAGGCGCCCGCAACCCTATAGCTCCGGTGTATCCACGGCGGGCCTCAGCACGAGCTCGTGACCGCGTCCAGTTCATCTCTATAGACAGCGATCTCCTCGACGTCATGTTGACGTGGGATCAAACGGGTACCTACGAAGTATCCGAACTTGCCGGCAAGTCCGACCAGACCAATGAAGACTGGATGACGATGCTGTTGCAGACCAAAGCATTCCACAAGATCCCGCCTGCCAATATCCAGGCTATCTTCATGCGCATGCAGCAAATCAACTATCGAAATGGCGATGTCATCCTCAAGCAAGGTGCTGAGGGGGACTATTTCTACGTTTTGATCCGTGGCTCTGCGCTGGTTACCCGCGAGACGCCGCTGAGCAAGGAAGGTATTAAGCTGGCCGAATTGAAGGTTGGCGATACCTTTGGCGAAGAAGCGCTCATTTCGGATGCTAAACGCAACGCAACCGTGACGATGAAGAGTGACGGTGCTGTCATGCGCCTTGGCAAAGACGACTTCAAGAAACTGCTCAATGAGCCCATGCTCGACTGGGTCAGCAAGGCCGAGGCCGATGAGATCATTCGCACAGGTGGTCAGTGGCTGGACGTCAGGCTGCCCAGCGAGTTTGAGAACCAGCATCTCGACGGCGCGCTGAATATACCGCTGTACTTCATCCGGCTTAAGATCAGCACACTTGATCAGAGTAAGAAATACATCGTTTGCTGCGATACCGGACGACGCAGCTCCGCCGGCGCCTATATTTTGAGTGAGCGCGGCTATCAAGCCTACGTGTTAAGGGGCGGTATCAGCGACCAAGGCTAATTACATCGTGTGGGTGGGTTTGTCGCCGCCGAGTGCGCCGGCCAGATAGTTTTCGATCTTCTTCTGCGTGTTGCCTTGGTCCTGATCTGAAAACTGCACACCGATTCCTGCGGTGCGCTTGCCCTGGGCACCTTTCGGTGTCATCCAGATAACGGTACCGGCCACGGGAATTTTTTCTTCCTCCCCCATGAGATTGAGCAGCATGAACACCTCATCGCCCAGGCGGTAGGAACTGTTAGTTGGTATGAATAACCCGCCATTGATCACATACGGCATATAGGCGAGGTACAAGGCGCTTTTGTCCTTGATCGTCAGTGTCAGCAGTCCAGGTTTGCTCATTTTTGCACTTTCTCTATTTCCGGCGAGCCAGCATCAGCTCCATTCCGTCAGTTGGTGGCGTAAGACCGCAATCCTTCAGTCCATTGGCCCAATCGATCAACAATCCCTCAAAGGTCAGTTGAACGTTATATGATCCGCCGGGTTGCCCCCGCAAACGATTGATTATGTCTAAATAGCAGAACAAATTTCGCCTGTCCATGCGACGTAGCACAGAATCGTCAATTGCCAACCCATCCGCCGTACCCCGGCCGGCCGAGTTGGCAAGAATGGCGAGTTTCACCTGCTGTGACAAGCAGTTGAAGACGAATCCCGGATCAAGCTTCGCCCAGCGCGCGGCGATCTCGACCGCCGAACCGCGCCCAGTGCCGAGTACCTGCAGGTCGCGCCCCATCGATGAACTGGCTTCCAGATCATCCAACGCATTCAACGCTGCCAGTGGTGCGCCGCCGGACATGCCCAGAGCCTGCCTCCACGGTGCACCTGGCTGCATCCGATCCAGCCACTGCAATGCAGCATCCTCGCTTGGAACAGCGATATCGATGCGCTGACAGCGGCTGAAGATAGTTGCTGGCAGTTTGCCGACCCGATCTGCGATCAGGATCAACAGAGTATCGCCAGGCGGTTCTTCCAGCGTCTTCAGCAGACTATTAGCCGCATTCACCGTCATCGTGTTAGCAGGTTCGATCACAGCAACCTTACCGTTCCCTTCGTAACTGGTCAGACTGAGCTCGCCGACAAGTGCCCGTATCTGCTCAATTCCTATCGTCTTCTTATCTTCCGGTATTCCGATCCAGCGCATGTCTGGATGTTCGAAGATCTCGAACGGGTGACTCGGCAGCATCGTCAGCGGATCCGGACTGAGCCGCTGCATCGCCATCCAGGTGGCCGCCGCGCGCTTGCCGATGCCAACCGGCCCGGTCAGCATCACGGCATGTGGCAAGCGACCTTGCCGGCCCGCATCCATCCAGGAGGTAGCGAAATCACGTTGCCATAAAAGTTCCATATACCGGTTACTTACCAATTATTCCTAAAGTAAAACATTATCAATGAGATGCTGCGCAATCACCGCTACGTCTTCTTGAACCTCAACGAGGCTTCGAGTCGTATCGATAACAACGAAACGGTTTGGCTCGCGTTCGGCAAGCGTCAAATAGCATGCTCTGACCCGCTCGAAAAAGTCGTTCTTCTCGCGCTCGATTCGATCCGGCGCGCCACGGTGACTGGCCCGAGCCATACCGATCTCAACGGGCGCGTCCAAAAGAATGGTGAGATCGGGCCATATATCACCGTGTACCCAATCTGCGAGGCTGTCTATCGTCGCCATAGGGATGCCACGTCCGCCGCCTTGATAGGCGCGGCTGGAGTCCGTAAAACGATCACTGACCACCCACTTCCCTGCCTCGAGCGCCGGGATGATGACATTGTTGACGTTCAACGATCGCGCCGCGAACATCATCAAGAGCTCCGCAATCTCGGGGATCGGCTCGTCGCCCCTCTCTTTAAGCAAAGTGCGAATGTCTTCAGCGACAGGTGTACCGCCGGGCTCTCGTGTCGTCAAGACCTCATAGCCCGCCTTCTCGATGTGCTCGACAAGTACGGCGATATTGCTGGATTTACCAACACCTTCAATACCCTCGACAGTAATAAACCGACCTCGTTGCCCCCGTCGCATAGTATTCAACGCCCTGAGCGTCGGTTCTGGCGCAGACGAACCAGGTATTCAGCAACCGCGGCGTCGTGCTCAGCTTTCGTGTCTGAAAACTTGTGGCTGCCATCGTCAAGCCCTGTCGCGACGAAATAGATGGCTGTGCCGGCGGCTGGGTTCAACGCCGCGCTGATCGCAGCTCGGCCGGGCATGGCGATTGGCGTTGGTGGCAAACCATGACGAGTATAGGTGTTGTATGGAGTATCGGTTCTTAAATGAACGCGCGTCAGGTTGCCATCAAAAGCGGGACCAATTCCGTAAATGACCGTCGGGTCCGTTTGCAGACGCATGCGTTTTTCTAATCGGCGCGCGAACACACCAGAGATCGTCGGGCGCTCATCGACACGGGCTGTCTCTTTCTCAACGATGGACGCCAATATCAACGCCTCGTAAGTTGATTGAACTGGCGTATCGTCAGCCTTGGCACTCCATTCCTCCTGCAGAACTGACTGCATCAAATCATAGGCCTGCTTTAGAATCGCTTTGTCAGTGGTATTGCGTGGGAAGCGGTAGGTCTCGGGCAAAAACAGACCTTCCGGATGGGTAACGACCGCCCCAAGCGACTCCAATAATGCCGGCCAGTCCTCGTCGGTCATTGATGCCTTTACGGCTTCATTGGCATGCAGTGCTGCGAGCACTTCGCGATGATTCCAGCCCTCTACCAAGGTGAAAGCGTATAGACGAACAGCACCCTTCGTAAATTGATCGAGCAGCGAAAGCGGTGTTGCGCCCGCCTTGATAAGATAGTCACCAGCCTGGATAGCCCCGCCCATCCCATGCCGTCGTACGTAAAGCCGCAACCACCGATCGTCGTCGATAGCACCGCTGTCGATCAATCTTGAGGACACCGATGCAAATGAGCTTCCTGCTGGAATGTCGAATTCGATACCACCGTCGGGAATGGCCAACTCCGCAGCCATGAAAGCGTTCATTCGTTGCGCCGCGAATAGTGCTATCGCGGTGGCAATGATCAAAATGCTCGCCAAAACAAGCGATAGGCGCTTCATAGCCGGCATTCGTCTATACCCGCTTCGGCCAACAACGACATGACTTTTCGTGTAACTGGCCCTACCGACCACGTTCGCTCGCCGCAACGGTTCACCGGCATCACCCCAAATTGACTATTCGACAGGAAGACCTCTTCAACATCACCCAGCGATGGCAAATCGGTGTATTGCAGACGCGTATCCAACTCCTGTTTGCGCAGGACGTCAATAGCATGCCGGCGCATAACACCAGACACCCCGCTTCGGTCTACCGGGGCTGTCGATATGGTTTTGTTTTGGACGAAGAACACGTTGCTCATAGTACCGCAGATGATGTTGTCGTCTGCGTCCATTGTGAGCCCCTCGTAGGCGTCCGTTGCCATGATCTCCGAGCGTGCCAGAACCTGCTCCAGACGGTTTAATGTCTTTATTCCGGCGAACGCAGAGTTACTCGCCAAACGAGTCTCGCAAAGCGCGACCTCAATACCGTTTTGGTAGGAAACCGCTGGCGGCGGAGTAGCCGCAAACGCACCGAATAGCACGAAAGGTAACTGGTCCCTTTGGCGGCCGTAGCCTCGAAGGCTCGTCCCTGCCGTCAAGATTATCTTCGTTACCGCGTAGGCTGGCAGGACACCGCTAGCGGTGACTGCCTGCATCACCCCGGCGTGTAAGTCAGATTCTGTGGGCATCACGATGCCGAGCAGTTCACAGCCTTTGTTGAGACGCTCCATGTGCTTGCTCCACAGGCGTGCCTCGCCATTGCGAATCGCTATCGTCTCGAAGAGGCCATCACCGTACTGCAGCCCCCTGTCATCAACCGCAAGGTGCTCAACGGCTTCACCGTTTACATACCAGCTATTCATGGCCCAGCGCTCTCATCATTCCCTCGGCCTTCGCTCTGGCTTCATCCAACTCAGCGCGGGGATCAGAATCTGCAACGATGCCGGCACCGGCACGAAATGACACCTGATCACCGTGTTTGACCATCGTACGAATAAGGATATTGAGGTCGAGACTGCCATTGCGGTTAAGGTAACCGAACGACCCGGTATACGCACCACGTGGTGCGGTTTCCAGTTCGTCGATAATCTCCATGCAACGCACTTTAGGGCAACCGGTTATGGTGCCCCCTGGAAAAACTGCCGCAATTGCCTGACCAGGCGTCACGTCAGCGCGCAAGGTTCCGCGTACGTTCGAAACGATATGATGAACGTGCGCATAGCTTTCCAACACCATCATTTCGTCAACCTCAACCGTTCCCGCTTCGCACACCCGCCCGAGGTCGTTGCGTTCGAGGTCAATCAACATGATGTGTTCGGCGCGCTCTTTTGGGTGCGCGAAGAGCTCATTCGAAAGATCATCGTCGTCCGATTCGCTCTCACCTCGACGACGCGTTCCTGCAATTGGGCGGGTCGAGATGACGCCGTCCCGAACGCACAACAGGCGCTCAGGAGAAGAAGAAATGATCGATGTACCCTGCCACTCCGCAATGCCCGCAAATGGACCGGGATTTGCAGCACACAATGCGCTGTAGATCGCCTGCGAACTGCTTCTTTCCGATAGTGTGACATCCCATTGACGCGACAAATTGGCCTGATAAAGATCGCCAGCCTCAATGTGCTTTTTCGCCTCACTGACTGCGTCAGTATATTGTCTTGGGTCATCTTCAGAGACGCATCGCAGCTCTGCACGCGAAGGCGCAGTAGGCGAATCAAGACACTCAATATCAGCGCACAGCTGTGCCGCAATTGCTGCGTCTTCGCCTTCGCTCACAAAGTGGCTCACACCGGTATTGTGATCATAAATCAATGCAACCGGGCAACGAACCGCAAAGGCTGTCGGTAGTAACGGGTCATTGTGCAATCGGAGGCTCGGCTCTACCTCTGCCGCAAGTTCGTATCCGAGATACAAGAACCAGCCGCCACTAAATGGCAGATCGTGGCTTGTGTCACTGCTGCGTTCTTGTGCCCACCACTCGTCGAGTGCAGGCAGGAAACAGCCGCCAGGCTCGCATCCGTTTCCAGTCAGTTGCCCAGGCTCTTGCAAAACTAACGATTCACCCGGAAAGCCGAACAAAACATCGAAACGCCCAAGCTCGCCGCCCTGTGCGGTGCTCTGCAGAAGAAACGGATAGCGGTCGGGGTATTGCTGATTGAGCTTGCGCAGCTCATCAGGACCACAGCGCGAAAAGTCAGTCAAACGCTTTGAGGATCAGGCTTCCGTTTGTGCCGCCGAAACCAAATGAGTTTGATATGGCGGTGCTGACCTTCGCCTCGCGGGCGACATTGGCTGTGTAATCAAGATCACATGCCGGATCCTGATTGTCGAGATTAATGGTCGGTGGAATGACCTGGTCGCGTATCGCCAGAGCGCAAAAAATTGCCTCTACAGCACCCGCGGCACCGAGCAAGTGACCTGTGGTGGACTTGGTCGAACTAACAGCGAGACTGTTCGCCGCATCGCCAAAAGCGCGCTTAATGCCTGTGGTCTCTCCGATGTCACCCGCGGGCGTTGAAGTGCCATGTGCATTCAAATAGTCGACATCTGATGCATCAATTCCGGCACTTCGCAATGCCGCTGTCATGCACTTGCGCGCACCCTCACCATCGGCTGGTGGCAGAGTAATATGATACGCGTCACCGCTCATGCCGAATCCGCTGACTTCAGCATAAATGCGTGCGCCACGAGCCTTGGCATGCTCGAGTTCTTCAAGCACGACACAGCCGGCTCCGTTGCTCAGTACGAATCCGTCACGATCAATATCGTAAGGCCGACTCGCGCCTTTGGGGTCATCGTTTCGGGTCGTCATCGCGCGCGCCGAACAAAAACCGGCCATCGCCAGTGGCGTCGAAGCGTATTCGGAACCGCCTGCCAACATCACCTCGGCATCGCCGTATTCAATGCTCCTGGCGGCAAGGCCAATGCAGTGCGTTGAGGTCGCACAAGCAGTGACGATAGAGATATTCGGGCCGGTTATGTGCTGCATGATACTGGCCTGACCAGAGGTCATGTTTATGATGCTGGCCGGAATAAAGAACGGCGAGACCTTACGCGCGCCTCCAGCCAGCATTTTGTTGTGATTGTCTTCGATGGTCTTGATGCCACCGATACCGGCGCCCATTGCTACACCAATCGTATGTCCGTTGTCTTCCGTAATTTCGAGTCCAGCATCCGCGACCGCATCCATAGTGGCAGCAACGCCATAGTGGATGAACGGATCATTCTTGCGTTGGTCTTTCTTGGATAGATAGGCGTCCACATCGAAACCCTTCACAATTCCTGCGATTTTCGTCGGGAACGTGCTGGTATCAAAATCGTTAATGGGGACGGTGCCGGAAACGCCTTCAAGGACGTTTGACCAGGCTTCTTCAAGTTGGCTACCGACTGGAGAGATTATCCCCATACCAGTGATGACTACGCGTCTTTTGCTCAAGGTAGATTCGTCTTGAAGCGGCAGATATGCCGGGTGGTGCGAAAGAAAAGGCGCGACGGCAAGCGCCGCGCCACTATTCTTAGTCTTTGCTCTGGCGCGATGTTACGAAGTCGATCGCTTGTTGAACGGTCGTGATCTTCTCCGCATCTTCGTCGGGAATTTCTGTTTCAAATTCCTCTTCGAGTGCCATTACCAATTCGACGGTGTCGAGCGAATCAGCGCCCAGATCATCGACGAAAGAAGCATCGTTCGTTACCTCGTCTTCTTTAACTCCGAGTTGCTCGGCAACGATGCCCTTAACTTGTTCTTCGATACTGCTCATAGTCTTTATTACTCCTGAAAAGACTCAAATATTCCGATATGACCTGCCCTAATTGGCGTGGAAATCGATCTTAAATTACGCGTGAAAATGCCCTAAGTACTTGATATTTACTCAATATTTCTTAGTTCAGCTCGCTCGTGGGTCGCCATTGTATGTGATTCAGTTGTGGCAATCTATAGCAGATCAGTCCATCACCATGCCGCCGTTTACATGCAGCGTCTCGCCTGTGATGTATGCGCCGGCTGCTGAAGCCAAAAACAGCACCGCATTGGCGATATCGTCGCTGTCTCCGAGCTTGCCTAAAGGCACTTGAGAAAGCATCGCTGCGCGCTGCTCCTCAGGCAGAACTTTCGTCATATCGGTATCGATAAAACCCGGGGCAACGACATTTACTGTAATGCCTCTCGACCCGACCTCACGGCCCAGCGATTTGGAGAAGCCGATCATCCCAGCCTTGGTCGCGGCGTAGTTAGACTGTCCCGCATTTCCCATCACAGCGATGACAGAGGCGATGTTAATGATGCGACCTTTCTTTGCCTTCATCATGCCTCGCAAGCAGGCCTTGCTAACTCGATACAGACCGGTCAAATTGGTGGCAATTACGTCATCCCATTCTTCCTGCTTCATTCGCATGAGCAGATTGTCTTTAGTAATGCCGGCGTTGTTCACGAGAATTGACGGGCTGCCTTCATTGCCCTTTAGGTCTTTGATGGCCGCTTGAACCGATTCGTCGTCGGCAACATTAAGAACAAGCCCACGTCCCTTTCCACCCAGAGCAGCAGCAATGCCATCGGCACCGCCCTGGCTGGTCGCGGTTCCGATTACAATCGCTCCGGCGTCCGCCAGCACTCTTGCAATTGAGGCACCGATGCCACGAGAAGCGCCAGTTACCAGCGCGACTTCGCCCGTCAAGGCGTCCGAAGTAAAAATACTTGTCATGTTGTTTCCCTGTGAATCTGTCAGGCGAGCAGCGCTTTCTGCAGGCTGTTGTAGTCGTCAATAAAAGAGGTGGGAGTCTTGCGGTCTATTCGTTTACACAAACCTGCCAGGACCTTCCCAGGACCGCACTCGGTAAACGAGCTTGCGCCCCCCGCTATCATGGCGTTCACAGTCGTTACCCATTGTACAGAGCTATACACCTGTCGACTCAATCTGGCGCGAATATCATCGCCATCGCCATAGGCTAGGCCATCCGTTGCCGCAACAACTGTGATGGCCGGCGTACTGAAATCAGCGGCCGCCAACGCATCCTTGAGCGCCTCACCTGCCCCTATCAACAATGAGGAATGCGACGGCACGCTCATCGGTAGCATTACTGCCATTCGCGCACCCGCTGCTTTGCAGCGCTCGATCGCATTGATGATCGCATCTTTGTGTCCGGCGATGACGACCTGACCCGGTGAATTGAAGTTAACCGGTTCGGCCACGCCGATGCTTGATGCTTCGTCACAGACCTTAATCACAGCGTCGTCATCCAGGCCTATCACTGCTGCGATAGCGCCAACGCCTTCCGGAACCGCTTCTTGTGACAGTTGTGCACGACGGTTCACAACAAGCAATGCATCTCTAAAACTCACGGCATTGGCGGCTACCAGCGCTGAATACTCACCCAAGCTATGGCCGGCAACCTGCTTCGGCTCTGCGCCGCCTGCGTCTTTCCAGACTCTAAAGGCCGCTACTCCAGCCGTCAGCATGGCGGGTTGCGTTACAACCGTCGCCGATAGTTTCTCGGCTGGCCCTTCCTGAATCAACGCCCACAAGTCGTAGCCGAGGACTTCGCTTGCTTCTGCATATGTCTCCTGAACGACCGGGAATTGCGTTGCGAGATCGGCCTGCATGCCGACCGACTGCGATCCCTGCCCGGGAAATACCATTGCTCTACCCAAAACTGTCTCCACTATCTAAGACCAAGGCGGCGTATTATATAGCCGCCGGCGGTTTGACTCTAATTCTTGCTATCAATGCCCCGAGAGCGCCTCCCAGGGCACCGTATAAATGGGCATCCACGACCACCGGGCCACCGGACGTCGTTTCAGAGCCCGGCACCGGGCCGGCCATCTGCTCCCAGCTAATCTTGGCAACCAGCAACAGCAGCAGAATGATCGATTCAGCGTCGAGCCTGGGCGCCCGCGCAATAATTCCGGCCAGCAGCAGGCCATGCAACATACCCGACATACCGACGTACCAGTAGAGCTCTGGATTCAAGAACCAGAAAGCCAAGTTCATGACAGCCAGAGTAATGGTGAATATCATCAGCCATGTCAGCTGATCATAGCGACTGCCAATCAGGAACCAGACCAATAGCAGGCCGGCACTGTTTAACGCCAGATGAGACCAGCTCAGATGGGCGAAGTGGCCCGTGAGCAAGCGCCAGGCTTCTCCCTGCCCTATCCAAACCCGGTCATAACGCAGCATCTCTTGGCCGACTTCACCCAGCGCCATGGTCAGAACCGATGCCGCGATGAAAATCAGTGGAAGCCACCAGCCTCTAAGCCATGAATTTTTCCTGTTTTCATTCAAATCGCGTAACCCCATGTTTGATATACTGACGTTTAATCAAAGAGCGAGTCAATCAGACGTTTCGGAGCAGCGAGAGTGACGCAAGTGGAAGTACGACAAAAACGCCAACAGGGTTTCACCCTTATCGAGATCATGGTCGTGGTTATTATCATCGGAATTTTGGCCGCTATTGTTGCGCCGAACGTTATTGGTCGAGTCGATGATGCGCAGCTTACCAAAGCCCGTGCAGAGATCGGCAATATTGGAAACGCCCTCAAGTTCTACCGCCTCGATAATTTCGCGTACCCGACAACGGAGCAAGGGCTCGAGGCCCTGGTTACCAAGCCCAATGACCCCAATGTCAGGAACTGGAAGCCGGGCGGCTATCTCGAACGCTTGCCCAAAGATCCCTGGGGTAATCCCTATCAATACCTGAACCCGGGCAACAACGGCGAACTTGATATTTATACGCTGGGCCGGGACGGACGTCCTGGCGGCGAAGGTCTGGATGCCGACATTGGCAACTGGGAACCCGAATAGCTCGCGAGCGCGGATAAGCTCAGCAACGCCGATGCGTAATGCGCGCTCAGAGGCTGGCTTTACGCTGGTCGAAATCCTCGTCGTCATCGTCATCGTCGGCACAATTTTGTCTATCGCAATGCTGTCCTTCAACCTTGCTGGCAATGACGAAGACCTCAAATCCGAATCCCGACGCTTCAGCGCCTTGGCCGAAGTGGCGCTCGATGAAGCGACCATGCAGGGCCGCGAGTTCGGCATCGAGGTAATGACGGGCGGTTATCGCTTCGTCGAATTCGATGCACTTGCCGGACACTGGGCCGATGTGCCGGGCGACGACACGCTACGACTCAGGGCATTACCGCCTGAGCTTGAGTTCGATCTGTTCATCGAAGACAAGCGCATTCAACTTGACGACGACCCCGCCCCTTTTGAAGACCCGGACAAAAATTCCTCGCTCGCGGCGACCTATTCTTACGCCCCACACCTCCTCATCTACTCAAGCGGCGATACGACACCATTTGAGCTACACCTCTACCGTGAACTCGATGACTTGCGAGTCGTGCTTCGTGGTGATGCCTTAGGCGCTGTCGAGGCCGTAAATCCGGATGACGAGTAAATGAAACTGCGCATGCAAACGAGAGGGTTCACGCTGATCGAAGTGATGGTCGCCCTCACTATCGTCGCGTTGTCGCTAACCGCGGTGACCGCCGCGATGAGCCAAATGATTGATGCTGGCAATGCTATGCGCGACCGGACCTACGCGAGTTGGATCGCACAAAATAGAATCGCCGAGCTGCGCCTGCTGGCAACAACACCCGATGTTGGCGCCAGCAATGGCGAGGTCGAGTACGCCAATGCCGAGTGGGCCTGGCGTGCCGTCGTCTCTGAAACCGGCGTTGATGACCTCCTGCGCATTGATGTGTCCGTTTCGTTTGCGGGCAGCGATTACACTATCCGTACGGTCTCGGGCTTCGTCGGCCCTCCGGGCGCAGCGGGCGAAGCGAATCGTGCGTGGTCACGTTCGCAAACAACAGCGCCGCCGGCCGGGGGAACGTCGTGAGGACGCAGCGCAACAGCGGCTTCACATTGATAGAAGTCCTGGTCGCTATGGCCGTATTCGGCGTATTGACGATCATGTCTTATATCGCGCTGGGACAGACGCTGGCCAATGCCGAGATGCTGAACGAACGTATGGACCGGCTGCAGGCTATTCAACGCAGCATGCGTTACCTGAGTAACGATCTGAATGCGGCATCTCCGCGACCGGTCCGCGACGAAATAGGTACCAGTTACCTGCCGGCAGTTATGGTCTCGGCCGCGAATGATTTCGCCCTCGCGGTCACTCACGGCAGCTGGAGTAATCCGGCCGGACTGCCGCGAAGCACGCAGCAACGCACAGTCTATCTTCTCGAGGATGGAAAGCTATTTCGTGTGTATTACTCGGTTCTGGACGCCACTTATTCGAACAACGCGATTTCGACGCAGATTCTCGACGGCGTTGAGCGATTGGAGTTTCGACTGATACAAGATAACGGCGAGGCAACCACGCAATGGCCACCGATAGGTGCCCAAGGTGCCCAGAATGAGCTATTGCGGCCTCGAGCCGTAGAAATCATCCTGACACTGGAAGGCGAAGGCGAAATTCGGCGCATCATTGAGGTCGCCTCATGATTCGCTCACGCGCTAAACCCAGCCGTGGCGTCGCGCTGATAACCGCCATGCTAATCACTGCTCTGACAGGCTCTCTGGCAGCCAGTATGGCCTGGAATAGCTCGCTCGACGTCAGGCGCACGATGGTGTTGTTGTTTCATGAGCAAGGCACCCAGGTCGCACTGGGGGCTGAATCGTGGATTCGCAATATTCTGCGCGACGATGGCATCGATACTCCAGAAGACCATCTCGGCGAGTTGTGGGCTCAGGAACTGCCCGGGCTGCCCATCGACAACGAATCGGTGCAAGGCGCCGTAACCGGCACAGTCCAGGATTTGAACGGACGTTTCAACGTCAATAACCTGCTCGACAGCGCAGGCGCGATTGATGAAGACGTTTTGGAACAGT
>Ga0209344_10003460_pt1 | contig 15538 bp, 13 predicted proteins | sample Cruoilmetagenom6_FD_187293 | JGI IMG/M metagenome (GOLD analysis project Ga0209344, IMG submission 187293) | Oil polluted marine microbial communities from Coal Oil Point, Santa Barbara, California, USA - Santa Barbara Oil Seep Sample 6 (SPAdes)... | ecosystem: Environmental > Aquatic > Marine...
GCGGGAAGCTCAAGGTCGACACCGCGCAAAGCATGAACCGCTGCCTCACCCGAACCATACACTTTGGTAATGCCCCGTGTTGTAAATGCATTTTTAGTTTGTTTTATCTCTGAAGACATATGGTGTTATATATACTGATAGCGTTAGGGCCAGCCTGAACCTAATTATTTCAAACATCAATGTAAATTATCAGACCAAGCCGTCTCAGGTAAAAGGTATGGTGGTGGTGCAGTCAGACGAATTCGAACCAATCTCAGTTTACCGCAAAAGGCGTGAACCTATCCGGTACAAAGTTGGCACCACTCGGCAAGAGCGGCGTTACGGGTAAGTTTGGGATTGGCAAACGGGACCAGAACACCGATCCACAGAAGCGTTTTACTTGTCAATTTTCCACGTTCCAGATACTTGTGGCAACCCGCCGGAAATTCCCGCCAAGATACCCTCGCAGATCCGCATCCGACCATCCCCGGTATTTCAAAATAGCAACAACATCAGCCATGCTTTGCGGAGTGAAAAGTTTAATACCGCGTGTGTCATATTTCTGCCCTACCGGCCAATAATCAGGGCGGCTGCGTAAAATTGTACCAAGATCAGGCGCATGTTTTTGTGCCGGCTTATAATCCAGACCAAAGCCCACATGTTCCGGCCCTACAAGATCGGCGATATAACAAACATGATTAGCAAAGGTTTTGGTGCTGATATCATTGTCACCCAGAAAAATCCCCATGCCGTTAACCCCGACCACCCCGCCAGATTGTGCGCAGGCCTTGATCTGGTCGTCATGGATATTGCGCTGATGATCGCAAAGAGCCACTGGATTGGAATGCGTAAAAACCACCGGTTTTTGCGCGTAATCAATAATTTCCAACGTGCTTTTCCGCCCCACATGCGAGCAATCAACAATCATGCCAACGCGATTCATTTCACTGACAGCCGCCTTGCCAAATGCAGACAAACCAGTGTCATCATCATGACACCCGCCTGCACCCATATTATTCAGATTATAGGCAAACAACATCTGGCGCACACCAAGATCATGATATTGCGCAATCATTCCGATATCACCGTTCAGGGCGTTCACCCCCTCGATATCAAAGGAAACTGCAAGTTTGCCCGCAGCACGCGCACTGTCAATATCTGCAATCGTTTTGATGATAACGACACTCTTCATCGCTTCCAGTTGGCGGCGATACCCAATCAATGTGCGCTTAGTTTCGGGCCAGTCGAGAACGTCAAACCCAACGTTGATTGAAACATAGTCCATGCCTGCTGCTGTCCATTCTGGAAGCCCCGACAGATCTGCATCCGGGTCTGGGAAAATACCGGCATGGGCATCCCAAACCAATGTTGCGCGGATAAACAGTTCGGCCCAAGCAACGTCATAAACTTCCGATCCCATGTATCGTCTCCGTTATATAGTCAATGTGCCCCTGACGGATGCCACTGCTTGCCCGCCAACCTTCAATGTGTCGATCTTGCCTTCAAGAATTTTGATTTCGCTGCAAATTAGGCTGGGTCTGCCAATTTCCTGACCCTGCTCAGCCAGAATTTGTTGATCTTCCTTTGCTATAAAGCCGTGCTCAAGAAGGTATCCCGCCAAGGCCCCATTAGTGGTACCCGAAGCGGGAACTTCATCCACACCCACCGCAGGGCAGAAATCACGAATATGCAGGGTGTTGGCTGCATCAACTGTTTCCATGGAAAAACAGGCGATGGTCTGCACATTGTTGTCTTTGCTGACCTGCGTGAGTTTCTGAAAGTCGGGTGATAGATTCTCGACCTCAGCTAGGCTTTCTAGATGCACAAACAAATGTTTCAACCCCGCATCTGCCCCCGCAACAGATGCGCGCGTTCCAATCGACGATCCTGCAACATCAAGCGCGCTGGCAAGGGCCACCAGATCAACATCATTCTGGGTCATCGTAGGGGGTGATAGCTGCATCATCACATTTGGTAACGTACCGGATTTAGAAGTTACCTGTACTTTCACATCTCCGGCAGATGCTTTCATAACAAAGTCTTTAATGCCATCGCTATTGCCCGCAAAATGGCTGAATAATCCAACAGTCACATGCCCGCACATGGCTATTTCTGCGCCTGGCATAAAAAACCGCACAGTGATTTCGTTGTCATCTTTGCCCGTAACAAATCCAGTAACCGGGGCGTTAATCTCGCGTGCAACTTTTTGCATCTGGATGCTGTCCAGATTAGCAGCATCCAGTACAATACCCCCGACGTTGCCACCAAATCTTTGATTGGAAAAACAATCATATAGGACAATGGGAAGTTCAGTTTCAGAGGTGTTTATCACGGGTTTACTCCTTGTTTTATTTCCAACCCTAGGCACCTGCTGCAGATCATTCAAACGAGCGATTCTTTTGATTGGCACAAGTAAAGCTTATGTAAATAATGCTTTAGTAGTGGTTTTCGCTTCGTTCAACAGCCAACCTGCAACTGCATCGACTTTTGCATTTGTGCCAACCGCATCCGCCTGAACCATATAATATCCGAATTTTGCCTGACCGGTTTTTTCAGAAAGCCGCATTAAACGCCCGCTTTCCAAATCGTCGGCTACAAGTGCCGACCGCCCCAATGCCACGCCTTGACCGGCAATTGCGGCATCGATTGCATTGGCAGTATGGCTAAATCCGATATCCGCGACAACAGAGTTTTGCAGCCCCTCTACTGTTTTAAACCAGTCCTGCCATGTGTAATCTGTCATTTGGTCATATAAAAGTTTGCAATCGCTCAAATCTGAAAGCGACGTAATTGAATGATCAATATGCGGGCTCCAAACAGGAAACACGACATCATCCAACAGAGGCTGAACCATAGCCCCATCAGGCGGGGATGCACAATATCTGATCGCTATTTCAATGCCATAATTGTTTATATCCAGCACGGTATCATTCGCGTCAATGCGCAAATTGATATTTGGCACGGCAGAATAAAGCCGGTGCAGCCGTGGCACAAGCCACTTACCACAAAACGAAATTGGCGCAGTGATAGTAATGGTATCCGACGGAATGGCGCCGGTGATAATCGCTTTGATGTCTTCCAGCGAAGTGAAAGCAGTTTGAATAGCCGTAAATAACAATTGCCCCTTTGAAGTAAGCTCAAGTGTACGATGATGGCGTACAAACAACCTTACCGAAAGGGACTTTTCAAGATTACGAACCTGAAAACTGATAGCCGCCTGTGTTACGCATAATTCGTCTGCAGCTTTCGTGAAACTGTTGTATCTGGCAGCAGCTTCGAACGCTGGCAGGCATGTGAGAGGGGGAAGATTGTATTTCATCGTGTCTCGGAGTGCAAAAGTTTTACTTATGACTGAACAAGCGGCTTTCGTTTGTCAAGATTTGTCGGCAGGATAAGAAATAATGCCTGATACCAAACGGTCTGCAGCCGAATTATAACCTTAACTAGGCTTACACCCGAAAGCAAAGGTACCCACGTCCAGACCCTGATGCAAAACGGCATTTGAATGTAGTTCTCTACCCACGCAACCGCCAACAATGCCTTCAGTGTTCAACGCTATCTGGTTTCCCGACAAACACCACAACAGTATCGCAGAGGCAATACTGCGTGTGGAGCACCCTAATGAATTACTTCACCACAAGAACAGAGCATTTGGCCAAGGTTTCAACACGATGTGAAACACCGCCGCGTAACATGCCTTCAATATCGCCCATGCCGCGCGATCCGATGATAATCAGGTCTGCCTTAAAAGATTTGGCCCGGCTTACGATGGTCCGTGCAATTGGGCCTTCTTCGGTTTCCATCTCTATATCTTTAAGGCCACTCTGTTTTGCGGCATCCAAGGCGCCTGCCAACAGATATTGGGCGCCTTTTTTCAATAGATCCGCATCAATTGTAGCCATATGTTCCGCCTGTGCGAACTTTTTCAGGCTATCGGGTAGACGGTAGGGTTTTACAACGTGGAAAAGCAAAACTTTCGCACCTGCATCTTTGGCGATTTGGGCACCAAACTCGACACATTTCAGTGAGTGTTTGGAACCGTCAATTGCAATCAGAACTTTATTGATCATTTGGTTTGATCCTTCTTATGAGCATTCTACAATCAAAGGGGCTTTACGATTACATCATCATCCGGCGCGGCTTTTTCGAAACCATGCAGAACTTGCTGTGGTGCTTTTTCAATCGCCTCGATCTCTTCTGCAGTGTGATGGCATGATATAAAGTGGTCAGGTTTCAGTTCATATGTCGGGGCCGATGTCCTTTCACAGGTTCCAGTTATTGCAATCGGACACCTGTTATAGAATGGGCACCCAATGTCGGTGATTTCTACACCGCGTGCAATCCCAACCGCCATTTCGCGTTTCTGCATGGTTTCTTCCAACCATCCAATGCGCATTTCGGGCACAGAGCTGATCAATAGACGGGTATAGGGATGGAAAGGTGGCGACAGAACTTCGTCAACCGGGCCTTGTTCCACAATGCGCCCAGCATAAAGCACAACAATCTCATCCGCGAACGCGGCAACCGTCGACAGATCGTGGGTGATAAACATAAATGACACACCCGTTAAGTCGCGCAATCGTTTCAACAAGTTTACCACGTTTGAAGCCACGATACTATCCAGTGCCGAGGTCACCTCGTCACACAGCATAATTTCGGGCATTGCAGCCAGCGAACGGGCCAGATTGATCCGTTGTTTCTGCCCACCTGAAAGCTCGGTCGCATAGCGATTTTCAAACTCTACAGGTAATTCCACCAGACGCAGAAGTTCCGCCACTTTTTCGCGTTTTGCCTTACCGCGAAGGTTTTGAAACATTTCAACCGGTCGCCCCAGAATTTCACTGATCAGCTGCTTGGGATTAAGTGCGGTATCGGCCATCTGATAGACAAACTGCACCTTTTGCAGGTCTCTCTTGGCTCGGCTTTTATATGAACCTTTCAGAATATTGCCATCCAGGATCACTTCCCCTTGTGCGGGGGGTAATAGGCCCGCAATCACGCGTGCCAAGGTGGATTTACCACAACCGCTTTCGCCGATAACACCAACCACATGGCCGTTTTTCACTGACATGTTTATGTCGCGCAGAACGGTAATGGCCGGTTTGCCGTCAACAATTTCACCATAACCCGCAGTCATGTTCTTGACTTGCATGTTTGCGACATCCTTGTCGTGGTCCCCGCTTAACTTATCGCCCATACCGGGTTTAGGCCCTGCATGGGCTGCCGCCATCAGGCGTTTGGTATATGGGTGTTGCGGGTTGTTGATAATTTGGTCGACCGGTCCTTGCTCTTGTACTTCACCTGAATAAAGCACCACAATATGATCTGCGACTTGTGCTACAACTGCCAGATCGTGGGTCACATAAATCGCGGCCGATCCTTCTTCCTTGATCACCTTTTTAAAGGCTTTCAGAACCTCAATTTGCGTGGTTACGTCCAGTGCTGTTGTCGGCTCATCCAGAACCAATAGGTCGGGACGACCTACCAATGCCATTGCCGCCATCAAACGTTGCAATTGCCCACCCGATACCTGGTGCGGATAGCGAAAGCCAATGCGTTCAGGATCAGGTAATTCCAGCGCGTGATACAACTCTGTCGCGCGGACATCTGCCTCGTCTTGTGTCATCACACCGTGTAACACAGCAGACTCGGTTACCTGCTCGTTAATTGTTAGGGCAGGATTAAACGTGGCTGCCGCAGATTGTGCCAGATAGGCCACGCGGTTGCCGCGCAGATTTCGCACACCTTGCGGTTCCATAGTTAAAACATCATCACCCTTAAGCTTTATCGTGCCGCCGGAAAATTCCAGCCCTGGTTTGGTATAGGCAAGGGAGCCAAGTGAAATGGTGGTTTTGCCGGAACCGGACTCACCGATTAGGGCAACCACTTCACCTGCTTTGACATCAAAACTGACACCTTTAACGATCTTAACCGCTGGTTCGTCTTTCTTCGGTGCCTCGATACGGAGGTCTCTTACTTCAAGTAGTTCGCTCATGAGATCATTTTCCTAGCTAGGCTACCACCTTCGGACGCTGAAATATCGTCAACGATAAGGTTGATTGAGATTGTAAAACTTGCAATGGCCAATGCCGGCCACACGGCTGCATAAGAGCCATATCCAAGCCCATCAAGATTTTGGCGCACCATCGAACCCCAGTCAGCCATCGGTGGCTGAATGCCCAGGCCCAGAAAGCTAAGGGATGAGATGAACAACACCACAAACACCAGACGCAGACCAAAGTCGGTGGCCAGCGGCATAATAGCATTGGGCAGCACTTCGCGGGTGATAATGTACCACATGCCTTCGCCACGGGCACGGGCTGCTTCAACAAAATCCATCACCATGATGTCTTGCCCCAGGGCGCGCGCAATACGGTACACACTTGCGGCATAAATCACACCGGCTGTTAAGACCAGGATCGGTATTGATGTGCCAAGAGCCACAACGATCAGTAGGCCCAACATAATGGAAGGCAATGAAAGGATCGCGTCATTTACACGACTAAAGGCCATATCAACCCAACCACCTGCAACAGCGGCACCAATGCCCAGCGTAACACCAACAAGATAGGCTAACAGCGTTGCAATGAAGGATATGCCGATTGTAGTACGTGCGCCCCAAAGGACACGTGAAAGTATATCACGTTCGATATAATCGGTTCCCAACACATGGAAGCCTTCACCCTCGGTTTCACTCCAAACTGGCATAAAGCTGTCATAGGCGATAATATCGGCCTCGTGGAACGGCGCCACATAGGGGCCGATGAAAACCATGATGATCCAGAATATCACAACGGTTACACCAAGTTTGCCGACCCAAGTCAGCCTTATTTTCTTTTTCGGGGGAACATCGGGCAGCTCGTCATAAATCGAGATTTCTTCTGTATTTGCTGTTTTATCAGTCATTTTTTGCCCCTCCTATTTCGGGTTGCGCAGACGTGGGTTCGACAGGATCGCCGCCACATCAGATAAAATTATCAAAACCACATATGTGCCACAAAAGATCATCGCACAGGCCTGTACCAGTGGCAGATCGCGGGTTTGCACCCCGTCGATCATTAATTTGGCCAGTCCGGGATAAGCAAAGATAGTTTCCACGATCACCACACCTGAAACCAGATAGGCCAGATTTAGTGCGATCACATTCACAATCGGGCCGATGGCATTATAAAAAGCGTGGCGTGTAATAATCCGGTTACGTGTCACACCTTTCAGGATACTCATCTCGATATAAGGTGAATTCATCACGTTCAGAATACCGGCGCGTGTCATGCGGATCATTTGTGCTGACACCACAATGATCAAGGTAATCAGTGGCATCGCCGAGGCCTGTATGGTTTCCAACATGGTATCATCGGGCGAGACATTCGCGATGGCCGGTAACCAGCCCAGATTAACCGCAAAGATTAGCACCATGAATGTGGCGATGAAAAAGTCAGGCACCGAGATCAGGCTCAACGTGCCGAATGTCAAAACGCGATCAATCCATGTTGCAGGGTACATGGCTGCCAGAAGCCCAAGTATCACAGATAGGGGAACCGATATGATTGCCACGACACCGGCAAGGAACATAGTGTTCGCAAAGCGTCCACCAATCAGGCTGGAAATTGAGGCCCCACCTGCTTTGGATATGCCTAGATCACCCGTAAACATCCCGCCAAGCCATGTTGCGTATTGCATATAGAGCGGCTGATCCAATCCGTTTTCGGCGCGGTAAGCGGCGAGCGTTTCAGGTGTTGCAGATTGTCCCAGTACGATTTGGGCAACATCACCCGGTAAAACCGATGTGCCGACAAAAACCAGAACCGATACCACCCATAAAGTGATGATACCGATAAAAATGCGTTGAATGACCATGCGTTGCATGAAGAGCTCCCCCGTGGCATGTTTTGCTTGGTGTTATCCCACCCGATATTAAAAATGGCAGGTTATTAATTTATTCAATGTGTTTGCTGGCCCGACAGGGGCCAGCAAAGTTTCGTAAATATAGACTTAAACGTCTGTGCGATATGCGAATTCAGGCCACTCATAACCACCAAGTGAACCCAGAGGCATACGTGTGATGCCTTCGACTTTATCGGATTTCGCATCCAGATAATTCCGGTGTGCCGGAATGATCATGCCGCTTTCGCTGTGGATAAGTGTTTGCATTTCGCAATACATCTCATGACGCAGACCTGCGTCCGTGACCGCACGCGATTCTACCAGCAATTGACCCATACGCTCATTTGCCCACAAACTATCGTTCCATGGTGCATCCGGCGCAAATGCCAAGTTCATCATAACGTTTGCCGTTGGACGCATGTTCCAAGTGGTCACATTGATCGGTGTTTTCATCCAAACAGCACCCCAGTAACCATCGTTCGGTACTTTGTTGATGTTTAGTTTCAAACCGATTTTCTGTGCTTCGCGCTGCATCAGCAAACAAATGTCAGTCGTACCAGGTGCCACTTCAGCTACCTGAATTTCCGCCTCTGTTACGCCTGATTTTTCCAGATGGAACTTGGCTTTGTCCAAATCGTGATCCCGAATTGGCAGGTCAGCACAGAAGTCTGGGCCGTAAGCCACATTGATCGGCTGGTCGTTACCAATGGTACCTTGACCTTTCAGGATTGAACGCACGATTTTTTCACGACGTTGAAGATACTTCATCGCCAATACGAAATCAGGGTTATTACCCGGTGCCGAGTTAGACATCATTGCAATACCGATATAGGCCCCGGATGCAACTGACCAAATACCAACGCCCGGTGCTGCTTCAATTTGCGGTACCGCTTTTGGATCAAGCGCTTGCATCAGATCAATATCGCCAGACAGTAGCGCACTGGTGCGGGCGACCTTGTCTGTAATGGCAAAAATTTCCAACTCATCCACATTTGCGCCTTCACGCCAGTAATCATCGTTGCGTACGTGTTGTGAGCGCACACCTTGCTGGAATGTTTTCAGCTTGAAGGGGCCTGTACCAACCGGATTTTGGAAGTCGGTTGTGCCGTCTTTGATGATTTTGAAATTTGATGTCGCAAGAATTTTAGGCAAATCGCCATTTGGTCCAGCCATCACAGCTTTCACTGTGTGATTATCGACTTTGACCCACTCTGTTACGTCCGCCACCAGCGTTTTGGCAACGGAAGTTGATGCCTCACCATAGTGACGGTTCATGGAAAAAATTACATCGTCAGCGGAAAAAGCGCTGCCGTCATGGAATTTTACATCCTTGCGCAGTTTGAATGTCCATTCGGTGTTGTCACCGTTTGCAGAATATTCTTCTGCCAATTCCGGACGTGTGGATGTGTCATCATTGAACTGAACCAAGCTGTTATAATGTGCACGGCCACGTGAATAATCGATTGTCGATGTGTTCAAACCTGGGTCAAGTGTATCTGACGGGCCATGAAGGTCACTTGCGAAGGTGATTTTCCCACCTTTTTTGGGTGTTGCAGCCATTGCAGATGTGGCTGAACTAACGATAGAACCTGCAGCGGCAATCGTAGCACCACCAGCCATAAGCCAGCCCATAACTTCACGGCGTGAAGCCCCACGGCTTAGCCTTGTTTTGATCGCTTCGCGATCCATGCCTGACATATTATCTATGGTCGGCAGAATTTTTTTCGAATCTGTCACGTATATTTCTCCCTGTGAGTTGATATTGCAGCATAGTTTGCCTTGTTATTCACAAATTGAAACTATAATAATAATTATATCAGCCATTACTTAAGGTAATAACATGCTCAGGCGCAAACTTCCGTCACCAAATGCATTGTTCACATTTGAAGTTGTGGCGCGCTTGGGCAGCTTTTCCAAAGCCGCACAAGAGCTGAATGTAACACAGCCTGCAATTAGCCGTGCTATCGCTGGGTTTGAAGAGCATCTGGGCTATAAATTGTTCATCCGCCATGGCCGTTGGATCCAACTTACAGGGAATGGAAGGCGGTTATACAGAGCAACTTCGACAGCATTTAAAACAGTCATTGATGCATTGCAAGAAATTGGTCTGCAAGAAGAAAACAGAGATAATGTAACAATATCAATGTCATCCAATGCTGTTAACCATTGGTTTATTCCGCGTCTTAAAGCATTTAAGAATAACTTTCCATCAGTCAATCTGGACTTTCAAATGTATTCCGACGATGGCGATGATTTAATACAGGGCATTGACCTATGTATCAGGCTTTCCTACCCCAAAGACAAAAACTTACACCGCTGGGCATTCGCGGACGAACGGATAATGGCACTTTGTTCACTGGGTTATATTCAAGAGTTCGGGACTCTGGAAAACCCAAGGAAAGGTCGTACCCATACTTTGATTGAGTCTGAGAATTCAAGTTATTCAATGGGTGAGTTTTTTCATGCAATTGGGCAAAAACCTTTAAAAAAACCCAAAATTCTAAAATTTTCAGATAATTCCAATATTATTCAAGCCGCAATTGGGGGGCAGGGCATTGCGCTTGCGTGGGTTCCCGAAACATCACGCCTAGTGATAGAAGGTCAGTTGGTGCCAATATTTCCACAAGTTGTCAAAACCGGGCGGCGTTACCATATTCTTGCATCAAACCTGACGCCAATGCGCCCTGTAGTAGAAAATATTCGCGACTGGTTAATCGGTGAAATGCGTAGTGATCACAGAAAAGTAACTTCGATGATGCGCGCAAATGCAAAACTGATGCGAACTGGGGTGCTAAAGTAACGGAAAGGGCAATTATTTGTCCTCCGAAAACGCTACCTCGCCACACTGCCCATTTCAATTAGGTTTCCACTGACAATGCCCTCCGTTAGTTAAATACTCAATTCTTTCCCATAGGTGCTGACGTTAGACATTAAACAGGTCAATTATCTAAGATCCCACATTTGCCAACAGAGTCTTCCATACTCAGCATTCATATGAAATACGTCTAATTCTTTGTGTTCCTGATTGAATTCAGGCCGTAAGAGCATTGACCCGGTTGAATAGCACTTTTTTGTCATGATTTTTTTAAAAATACTTTCGGCGGGCTGCATAAGGACATCAAAACCTTCATCCTTTAATTTTTGTGAAATAATCTGCATATTGTGATGAATAAAAACATAATCATCGTTTATTAGTATTGGCTCAAATAGCTTTGCTCTCCACGGTATTTGAAAAAGTTGTTCACTTAAAAACGGTTGCCAACTTATATATATATTTTTCTTTGTAACCTTACGAATAATTCTTGCGACATGAAGCATCATCCCTTCACTTACTTCTTGCCAAAACATATCCGCATAAGCTTCATCACTGATAAAATACTCTGCCGATACAGAGTTTTTAGTGCTGGGTGTAGCATAGTTCCAATAGTTATTAATAATCGCATTGGGATAAAGCCCCATGCCAGTTAGTAAGAAAACATCATACTGGTCTGGATTTAAAAAATCATCGGTTCCAGAAATCTTTTTGAAAAATTCAGCGTCCTCAGCATTATGCAACCCGAGCTTTCCATCAATATTATCAAGGTTCATTAAGCTTTTCTTTAAGCCACCAAAAAACGTTACTTGTTGTTGTGGATGCTCATCCTTGATTAAATCCCATCCGCCTTTGAGGGCAGAGATATGCGAATTCCCAACAACACAAATTGATTTCGTTTTCATTTGTTAAACGCCTCCAAGAGTATCTCTTCGCATTGGATGTCATCTTCCAGCATAGCCCCTTGGGTTGTGTTTTCTGGAAAATTAGGGGGCGCGCTCTTTGGGTTTTCGTTACCTTGTGGGTCATGCTCACTCAAGAATATTCTCATAGCATTTGCAACACCTTGTGATGTTACCGAACGCAGATTTGTTTCAAAAAATATCCCCTTGGTAAAACCTGCTGTTATAAGCTCATAAGATGGGTAATAATCAAGCCTCGAATGTTGACCTTCCAATGATCCGCATACTGCCCGCAACACAGATTTCGAATAGCTAGAGGCCGATAATACATGTAAGGAAGATGCCGTTGCTGTAAGAGGTACAGGCGATACGGTTGTTATCACACGCAGCCTATGATTGCGAGCTCTTCGAATATAGCGTAAAAACTTATTAAACGACTTCAATACTTCATTATACGAATAATTTTTAAAGCTATAAATTTCAGGATCATAACTACCAGCAATAGTCCCAGGAGCTGTTGGATATACTGTTTCGCTTTCAGTATGTATCCACGCTTCAGTCAGACCAAAAGTGAATACAAAAACATCCATATCAAGTAGCATCGCTTTGACTTTTTCTAAATGTTTTTTTCTTGCTGTCATCACATCTTTAGCTGATGCGTAACCGTAAGGTTCTACACTTGGGCGCTGTGCATCATAGTATCTTCCATCTTTTTCCCATACGGGTTCAGCAGGGGAGAAATCACCAAAGGCTTCACGGGCAAGCTGATAAAGTTGGGCAGTGGTGTAGATGTTTGCATATCTACACGAATAAACTCCAAATGAATATTTCGCCGCAACATCCGCAGACATACCACGTGGCGCAGCCTCATATTGTAGCACATTAAACTTTCGTTCTTTCAAGTGCCGCGCGATATGTTGTGCAAAGCAGCTTCCCGCTGTTGCAATTCGATCTTTCCGTAAGATCTTAAATTTTCGCCTATAAAGACCCTCTATACTAAAAGGATCCTTCGTTGATACCCCACTACGCCAAAAAGCGTTTTTACAAAGGTTCTCATATGGTGAACGTGACATAACTATTCCGTATCAAAAAATTAAATGTGTATGCATAGCCTTAACAGATGATGTTGCCGATTCATTAAAACTCTTTCCCATGCTCAAAACCAGTCTAATTTAAACGTTCCCATGTTTCTTATGCAACTTCTTTATTTTGTTAAAAAGCTCGTTTCTCGTTGGATCTTTCACAATGCTTTAATACCTGACTTATGATATGCTACCGCTTGTTTGTGCAATTGACCAAGCATCGGATCTTGCATTAAGTCACTCCATTGCATTTGCAACTTTTGGTAAGAAGTCTTGGATGTTGGTATCTTCAGCAGCATTCTTACCGCGCTTTCTAGTACGGTGTGCCGTGGAACTTGTTAATGGCTATTACGTTACCTTTAACTATTTTTGTTCATAGGCGCCTTTGCAATCGATCCCTTTTGCAAGATCCTAACTTCGCCAATCTCATAACGCCCACGCTCAATTAGGTTTCTCATGCGCTCGCTTATAACATTTGGAAAAAGGGGGTTTTCACCCCTTGCATTTCAAATATTTCTTCATAGTCGCTATCAGGCATTGGTGACTTTCGCTTGGTTTTACTCTGGAACAGTGATCATGAATTGTTGGCCAAGTCGATCTGGCCGCTTTTGCATTCCACGTTCTTCCAGCGCGTCAAATACCGCCTCGCGCACATGCATTCTATTATCTCTTTTCCAGAAGAAATCGTCACCTGCAATAATTCCACCCGGGCGTATTTTTTCAAATGATATCTCAATGTCCCGTTTCACGAATTCATATCGATGGTTACCATCAATATAGACCCAGTCAAAGTAGTTGTCGGGATAGGATGACAGAACGTCTTCAGAAAAACCCTTTCGGATCGTGACATTATCAAGACCCCCATAAAGCTTCTCAACGTTCTGATAAAGCTCACTCATAAAAATATGATTTTTATGCTTTTTGTGTGTCCATTCATCTTCAGATTGGGCAGAAAGAAGATCCCAAGGATCAATAAGAACCAATTCAGTTGGTTGAGTTACATCTAGAATAGCACCCGAAAACCCACCATTCCAAACGCCTATCTCTGCACAACGACCGCCCTTTGGCATATGTTCCAACATCCTTAATCGGTTTTTATGTCTACCTGGTGCTTTTAATTGCAATTCTTGGGTTACTGGATTGTCGTTGATACTTTTAACATTTACTCGCACCTCTGACTCGTTCGCACTTGAAATGGACAATATATCTTGTCTTAATTTTTGAAATGGTTCCTGATTTAACAATTCTTTCACGCGTCTCTTCTGAAAATTCAAGGATCCTTCGTGTAAACCTGCAAGAACCGGATCTTCCATCAATTCAGTGAACTCTTTCTTCATAGCAGGAAAATGCCGCTGTATTGAAGTATCTTCAACACCACCTAAAGACCAGCGTTTCCAATATTCCAAGCCAATCGTTTCACGAACATGATTTGCACGTCCGCGATCGCGCTTAATCATAAAGGCATCAATTGAACGCACGGCATAATGATTGACCTGCGCTACATCATATCCAAAATCTGTAGTAGGGCGCTGTGGATTAGTAGATGCATCTTCATTTATCCAAGAGGCACCCCATTTGACTTTATTCTCGTATTTTTTCGCAAAAACGGGTGCATGCAATCCCATACGCTCAATATTATTGTTGGGCTTGAATATCGATTTTACAAAACGGCCTTTTTCACCTTTAACGGCTACGGCCGACTCTGCGTCTATAAACGCTTCTATGCAGGGTTTGCTGTATAAATCTGACTGTTCGTTATGTGAAAACATTCGCCATGTTATAGGAATTACATCTGAACCTTTATATTTTGCCAGGAGATCATCAATATGGCCCTTGTCTATTTGGATGTTAAGAAACTCGTCTACATCCGTGACATAAACCCAGTCTGCACTTTTATATAGGGGGTGTTGCTGCGCCGCTTTCAAAGCGGATTTATGGGGTCCGCGTCTAAGCACTTTATTTCGGACATGGGTGACTATTCCTAACTGCGTTAATCGATCTAAAAGTAAATCGGTCCCGTCGCGGCAATCATTGGTGTAAATCAAAAAGTCTGTAAAACCGATTGCGCGGTGATATGCGATCCATTCGATTATATACGGGCCTTCGTCCCTCATAGTTGAAATTATGAGTTTATTACTTTTGCCTGTCATGGGATACCTTCATTGCCATTATTAATATATTGTAATTTAATTGTATTTGTTAATATAGTGATATTCGGCATTCAATCAATGTAAATGAAATTAACAGCTATCGTCTCTTAAGGCAGCATTTCTAGATCAACATTGCGCAACAAAAGAGTGAAGTTTAATGCTTGTCTCAAAAACTTTGGATAATGTGGAAATCAGTAGATCGTCTTCTTCCATTTTGGAAGCATCCCAATCACTGCGATCATAATTCCAACTGTTCGTCAAATTTCTAAAATGCCGAAACTCAAATTCATCTGATATCGGGTCTTTCAGGGACGTTATGCGATGTTTGCGCCACAGCTTTCCTTTCAATGGACCTTGTGTAGATATGTCGTCTAAATAATATGGACTCATAAGAATTTGATTTGTTGAAAGCTCTGGTTCGCTTTGTTGCTTTGAATTACTTTCGGCCAAATTCTTTGTTAGTTTTCCAGATAGATGGATCATTCAATAAGACTACATTCCATATAATGCAGTGACAGAATATTTGTATAATCGAAAGGAAACGAGTGAAAAGGCAAGGCTGCTAAATACTATTAAAATAGGGGCTAAAAGCCACTCAAAGCAATTCAACAGTATTGTATAAAAAGGTATGGTGGCGGAGACGAAGGGATTCGAACCCTCGAGGCGGCTACAAACCGCCTACTCCCTTAGCAGGGGAGCGCCTTCGACCACTCGGCCACATCTCCGAGG
>Ga0209344_10003461_pt1 | contig 15538 bp, 12 predicted proteins | sample Cruoilmetagenom6_FD_187293 | JGI IMG/M metagenome (GOLD analysis project Ga0209344, IMG submission 187293) | Oil polluted marine microbial communities from Coal Oil Point, Santa Barbara, California, USA - Santa Barbara Oil Seep Sample 6 (SPAdes)... | ecosystem: Environmental > Aquatic > Marine...
GCCACTTTCGGGCGGCTGGTTACTCGCAAGGAATGGATTTGACACCAATCCTTTGCGTCCCGGGGCCATAGCTCAGCTGGGAGAGCGCCTGCATGGCATGCAGGAGGTCAGCGGTTCGATCCCGCTTGGCTCCACCATTTTCCTGAATTTCAAATTCCGTGTTTTCGCGCCATGCCGCCTTTTCTTGCGTATCGACGACACGTGACAGCATCACCCCATCCCGAATGTCTGGCGCAACCGTTTGCTAACCACACCGGGAAAAACCAGCTGTTCAGACGCATAAAACTCAACCCAAAAGGCCAATTTTACCGGAATTGAAGTGTTTTCCCCCGACTGTCTGACCGAACAAACGCGGGGAAACAGTCATGGATGCAGTGAGCGACAACCGGAATGTGCCGCTGTGCATTGATCTCGATGGAACGCTGATCGCGACCGATACGCTTTGGGAAGGCCTGGCATCGGTGCTGATTCGCCGGCCCTGGCTGTTTTTTGCTGTCATTGCCTGGGCTGTCGCCGGCAAGGCGGTGCTGAAGCGCGAGGTTGCCGCCCGCTATGTCCGCAAGGGCACCGAGTGGCCCTATCGCGCCGAAGTGATTGAACGGATCAAGACCGCCCGCAACGCCGGACAGCCGGTGTGGCTGGTCACGGGCGCCGCAGAATCCACGGCGAAAATCATTGCCGATCACCTTGGCGTGTTTGATCGCGTCCTGCATTCAACCGACACCGAAAACCTCACATCTCGCAAGAAACGCGAACGGCTGGTGTCGCTGTGCGGCGACGGCGGTTTTGACTACGCCGGCAACAGCCGTGATGATCTGGCGGTCTTCGATGCTGCCAGGCGCGCCATCATCGTTGCCCCGGATCGAGCCGCCCGCCGTTGGGGACGCGCCAATAACGCGGAGATGCTGCCGTTGAGCAAAATATCACCACTGGCGATTCTCAAGTCCATTCGCGTGCACCAGTGGCTCAAGAATATCCTGATCGCCGTTCCCCTGGTCCTCAACCACGAGATTGCCGATTCCAATCTTCTGCTGGCAGCGCTCGCGGCTTTCTTCTCGTTCAGTTTTTTGGCGTCGGCAGTTTACGTCATCAACGATATCTCCGATCTGGCCAATGATCGTCTGCATCCGCGCAAGCGGTTGCGCCCTTTGGCCTCAGGAACGGTATCGATCCCGGTTATCAGTGTCACTGCTGTCATTCTGCTGCTGGCGTCTGTTGGCCTGGCCAGCCTGTTGCCGCCAATGTTCTGGGGTGTTCTGGCGCTGTATGCAGTGGTGACGACCGTTTACACCTTCCTTCTCAAGCGCAAGCTGCTGGTCGACGTGTTCACGCTGGCGGGCCTTTACACTGTGCGAATTGTCGCCGGTGCGGCGGCAACCGGTGTCGATCTGTCGTTCTGGCTTCTGGCGTTCTCGATCTTCTTCTTCCTCAGCCTTGCGCTGGTAAAGCGATATGTAGAGCTCAATGAGCTCGCCGAGGATCCCGAGAGTCAGCTCAAGGGTCGCAGTTATGTTGGCAGCGACAAGGACATGATCGGCCAGGCCGGTGTTGCATCGGCTTTTTCAGCAGCCATGGTTCTGGCACTCTATGTCGACAGCAAGGAAGTGGCCTCAATGTATCCGCAGCCGGCACTGCTGTGGCCGCTCTGTCCGTTGATTCTCTACATGCTGCTCAGAATCTGGATTCTCGCCCGTCGCTCGCAGATGCATGAAGATCCGGTGGTGTTCATCATGCGGGACTGGCGCAGCCAGGTGACGACAATTGTCGGTGCAGGCCTGGTGCTGCTTGCCGCGTTTCAGTTCTGACGACGATGGGCGTTCAGTTCGACAGCTGGGGCAGGGTAAGGCGCAAGCCGCGGGCGACGGCTGATGTTGCGGATTTTCAACGCACTTTGCCGGACGGATTCCTGCCTTTTGGCAATGGCCGCTCCTATGGCGATACCTGTCACAATGATCAGGGTCGGCTTCTGCCGATGCGGCCCGGAGCCGCCATCAGCGCCTTTGATCCCGACACCGGCCTGCTGACAGCCGATGCGGGCGTCTTGCTGTCGGACATTCTCGCGAGCGTGATGCCGCACGGCTATTTTCTCGAGGTCACCCCCGGCACCGCACAGGTGACACTCGGCGGGGCCATTGCCAATGACGTTCATGGCAAGAACCATCACCGCCGCGGCACCTTTGGCCGTTCGGTTGTGACATTTTCTCTGCTCGGCAGTGACGGGGTGCGCAAGACCTGTTCACCGGACAGCAATACCGACCTGTTCAACGCCACCATCGGTGGGATGGGGCTGACCGGAATCATCGAGCAGGCGACGATAAGCTTGATGCGGGTGCCTTCCGCCAATGTGCGTCAGACCGCGTTCCGGTTCGCAGGCATCGACGGATATTTCGACGCGATTGACGAGATCGACGCAACCCATGAATATTCGGTCGCCTGGATCGACCAGCTTGCCCGCGGTGGCAAACTCGGGCGCGGGGTGTTGATGGCAGGCGATCACACTGACGATGGCGGGCCGGCAAAGCCGCCGTCAGCGCCAAAACTGTCTGTTCCGTTCGCTCCGCCCGTCAACCTGCTCAACCGGCTGACGCTCACCGCCTTCAATGAATTGTACTACCGCCGGGCGCCGGAGCAGCCGCTCACCGGCATCGCGCCCTGGTCATCCTATTTCCATCCGCTGGATGCGATCACCGGCTGGAACCGGCTGTATGGCCCGCGCGGGCTGTTCCAGCATCAGAGCGTTTATCCATCCGAGAACGCGCGGGAGACCACCGTCGCGCTGATCGAATGCGCCCAGAAGCATGGTGCGTCGTCATTTCTGACCGTGCTCAAACGCTTTGGCGATGTGCCCTCTCCGGGCCTGATGTCGTTTCCACGTCCCGGATTCACCCTGACGCTGGATTTCGCCAATTCCGGCGAGCAGACCTTGAGAATGCTCGACGCGCTGGACGGGATCGTGATGGCAGCCGGTGGCGCACTCAATCCCTACAAGGATCAGCGCATGTCGGCCGCAATGTTCGAGGCCTCGTTCCCGCAATGGCAGCAGATGGAGGCCATGCGCGATCCCGCCGTCATGTCCGATTTCTGGCGCCGGACCGCTCTTGCGCTGGACCAGTCGAAGCATGGTGGCAAACAGGTCGCCGGCACCTGAATAGGTGCCTGAATGGCCGGTTGACCGGCGGCTGCTTGCTTGCCAGCATGACCAAGGCTGGCTAAGTGATTGGGCACACGTGCATCATGCCGATCTCACCGCAGCACCCAACCGCAAGGAGCTTGTCCCATGTCCCGCATTTGCATTCTCGGTACAGGCGCATGGGGAACGGCACTGGCTGCTGCCTTCGTGCGGCAAGGGCATGATGTGTCCATGTGGGGCCGCAATTCCGCCACCTGCGAGGAGATTTCGCTCACGCATACCAACGCGGTCTATCTCGGCGATGCCGGTCTGCCGGAAAAGCTCAAGGCGACGCCCGATATGGCTCAAGCGCTTGAACATGCCGAGATTGTTCTGTTTGTCGCCCCGGCCCAATCCACTGGTGACGTCGCCGGTCAGGCGGCAACGCATTTGCCGGCGGAGGCTGTCCTCATTGCCTGCGCCAAGGGCATCGACAACCGCACCGGCCAGACCCAGGGCGAAGTGATCAGCGAAAAGCTGCCCGATCACGTGGTTGGCGTTCTCTCCGGTCCGAGTTTTGCTGCCGATGTCGTGCGCGGACTGCCCACGGCGCTGACACTCGCCTTGCCGGAACAGGAGATGGCGCAGACCCTGGCGGAGGATCTGTCGGGCGACGCCATCCGGCTCTATGCATCCGACGACACGGTTGGCGTGCAGATCGGCGGCTCGCTGAAAAACGTCATGGCGATTGCTGTCGGGATATGCCGTGGCGGCGGCATGGGCGCCAGCGCCGAAGCGGCGCTGATCACCCGGGGCTATGGAGAACTGGTGCGGCTGGGCGTGGCCATGGGCGCCCGCTCCGAAACCTTGATGGGCCTGTCCGGCCTCGGCGATCTGGTGTTGACCTGTTCATCGGAACTGTCGCGCAACTTCTCCTACGGCATCGCGGTTGGCCGTGGCCAGGATGTATCCGGCCTGAAACTGGCCGAAGGTGTCTATACGGTTTCCATTGCCAATGATATTGCAGCCCGTCACAAGATCTCGTGCCCGGTCATGCAGACCGCCGGATTGGTGTTGTCGGGCAAGATGTCGGCTGATGAAGCCCGTACCACGCTGATGTCCCGCCCGATCAAGGCCGAACACCCCGAAACCCTGTGACGGACCGGATACGGCAAAAATGATGCGATGTATTTTCGAATTCTCCCATGCCGACGATCGCATGAGAGAATTTTTCACTTTTTCCGGCTTTTATGAGCCATTCCACTAAACGGCCCCGGCACAACCATCTGACAGCCGCGCAAATCGGAGCATACCATGGTCTCAAGCCATACCATCACGCCTGTTATCCTGTGCGGCGGCGCTGGATCCAGGCTCTGGCCGATGTCCCGGGATTCCAAACCGAAACAGTTCCACCGGCTGGTCAACGACAAGACCCTGCTGACCAACACGCTCGAGCGTGTTGACCACAAGGGCGAAGGCTTGCGCTATCTGCCGACCCGGGTTGTCGGCGGCATCGCCTTTGAATCGCTGCTCACGGAACAGGGCGAAACCAGCAGCGTCGAGGTCGAGCGCTATGTGCTTGAACCGCTGATCCGCGACACCGCTGCGGCCATCGCCGCCTCGATCGTCGATCTGGCCGACACCGATCCGGACCGGATGGTGCTGGTGCTGCCATCGGACCATCAGATTTCCGATGTTGCGGCTTTCTTTGACGTCATCCGCACCGGCGCGCAGGCGCTGTCCGAACGCGGTGGCATCATGACCATCGGCATTGCCCCGACACGGCCCGAAACCCAGTACGGCTACATCGAGCGCGGTGACGGCTACGGCCCAGTCTACGATGTTTCGCGGTTTCGCGAAAAACCCGATCTCGAGACCGCCGAAACCTTCCTTCGTTCGGGCCGGTTTTTCTGGAATGCGGGTATTTTCATGTTCCGCGCGGGCGAAATGGGCGCCGAGCTCGCCCGCCAGCAACCGCAAATCTGGGCGCAGGCCAGGCTCGCCGTCGAGCGCGCCGATGTCGAAGGCAAATGCTACCGCCTCGATCCGGACGCTTTCGCCGCCAGCCCGAAAATCTCGATCGATTATGCGGTGATGGAAAACGCGCCCAGCATCGGTGTTGTGGCGGCAAGCTTCGACTGGAACGATCTTGGATCGTGGAACCAGCTGCATGACGGATCACCGCTCGATGAAAGCGGCAATGCCCGGTTTGGCGATGTGCTGACCATTGATGTCTCCAACAGCTACCTGCGCTCCGAAGATCGGCTTCTGGCCGTCGCCGGCCTTGATAACATCATCGTGGTGTCCCAGCCCGATGCGCTTCTGATCGTGCATCGCGACAAGGCCCATCTGGTCAAGGACATTGCGGGCCAGGTCAAGAACACCGGCGAGTGGCCGCCACTGGCGGTTGCCCATTCCGGCCGGCCTGTACCATCGCCGCGCGTCATCAGAAAGTGGCTGTTCGACACCGCGCTGCCGCTCTGGGCGGGTGCCGGCGTTGATCACGTGCATGGTGGCGTTTACGAGGCGCTCAATCATGACGGCACTCCGGCTGATCTAGGTTTCAAGCGGCTCAGGGTTCTGGCCCGGCAGATCTATTGCTTTGCCAATGCCGAACTGCTCGGCTGGGACGGGGATGCGCGCGAGGTTCTCAGCCATGGTTTCAACACGCTTACCACCACCGGATGGCATCCCGATGGTGGCTGGATCCATCTGTGGAACACCGACGGCACCGTCAAGGATCCGCAACGCGACACCTATGACCAGTGTTTCGTGCTTCTGGCGCTGGCCTGGCTCTGGAAGGCCACCAAATGGCCCGAAGCCCGGGTCTGGGCCGACCGCACCATTGCCTATATGGATGCGCATCTTGTCGACCAGACCAATGGCGGATTCTACGAATCAAGCTTGCGGCTCGATTACCGCCGGGCCAATCCGCACATGCATTATCTCGAAGCCATGCAGGCCTGGCATGAGGTCACCGGCGAGCAGGCGTTTCTGGATCGCGCCCAGACCGCGGTTGATCTTTTCACCAGGGTGTTCTTCGATCCTGAAAGCTGGAGCGTCACCGAGCATTTCGAGCGCGACTGGTCGGTGCGCAAGGACAAGCCGGCCCGCGTCGAGCCCGGCCATCATTACGAATGGGTCTGGCTGCTCTTGCGTCAGGCGCGCTTTGCCGGTCAGCCCGAGCTGAAGGAATATTGCCGCAAACTCTACGCCACCAGCCACGCCTTTGGGCATGCGCGCGGCACCGATGCCGTCTGCGATTCCATGGCGCCCGACGGCTCGGCGATGGTCGGAACAGCCCGGCTCTGGTGCCAGACCGAAGCGCTGAAAGCCGGCCTGCTGGCGCGCGCCGAAGGGTTGCCGGGCGACGAGACACTGTTCATCCGCATGCTTGACGTCATCTTCAACCGCTATCTGACGACACCGGCGCCGGGCGGCTGGTATGACCAGATCGACGCCAATGGCCGGGTGATCTCGAAGGACATGCCGGCCAGCACGTTTTACCATGTGTTCTGCGCGCTGGTGGAGTATCTCCGGCACGAGGAAATGCTGCCTTAAGGGAAGCGCTGCGATAGCACACCTGAACATGTGACGAGGGCACGCCTGCGCGGGCCCGGACGAACGGGAGACAGACGGACATGGCTGCAAAATTCGGCACAAGCGGGCTTCGCGGCCTTGTCGGCGACCTGACCGATGGCACGGCGGCAGCCCACGCCCGGGCCTTTGCTCGTCACCTGAAATCTGCCGGGATGGCGCGCGAGGGTGCGGCGGTCTTCATCGGCCGCGACATGCGTGCCTCTAGCCCGCTCATTGCGGCCCAGTGCGCCGCGGCAATTTTTGATGAAGGGCTGGAACCGGTGGATTGTGGTGTGCTGCCAACCCCGGCGCTGGCGCTGCATGCCATGGCCCGGAGCGCGGCTGCCCTGATGATCACCGGATCGCACATCCCCGATGACCGCAACGGCGTCAAATTCTACCGCCCCGATGGCGAGATCGACAAGAAAGACGAGGCGGCGATCTCGCGTCTTGCACCGGAGTGCGGGACGGCTGACGCATCGGCGCCGCAACTGATGCGGGACCAGTCGCTGGACGCCAACGCCGCCTTTGTCGAACGCTATCGCGGTTTTGTTCCCGACGGGCTACTGCGCGGCCTGCGTATTGGCCTCTACGAGCACAGCTCGGCAGCCAGCGATAGCCTGGCCGCAATTCTTGAGGCCGCAGGGGTGGACGTGGTGCGGCTCGGCAAATCCGACGTCTTTATTCCGGTCGATACCGAGGCGGTTTCCGAGGAAACCAGGAACCTGGCTGCAGGCTGGGTCCGCTCCGCAGCGCTTGACGGGCTGGTCTCCGCCGATGGCGACGGAGACCGGCCACTGGTCGTTGACGAGACGGGCCAGGTGCTCAGGGGCGATGCGCTGGGTCTGATTGTCGCGCGCTATCTGGACGCCGATGCCATCGTCACCCCGGTGACCTCGAATTCGGGCATCGAGCGTCAGTGCAAGGCCGAGGTCAGCCGCACCAAAGTCGGCTCGCCATTTGTCATCGCCGGCATGCTCGACGCGATCGCAGGCGGCAAGCAACGCGTCATCGGTTTCGAGGCCAATGGCGGCGTGCTGACCGGCAATGCCATCAAGGCCGGGACTGCGGAGCTCGTGGCGCTGCCGACACGCGACAGCGTGCTGCCAATCCTCTGTGCCTTTCCTGCCGCGCGTGTCGCCGGACAATCGCTGTCGGCCCATGTTGCCGGTCTCGGTCTGCCGGTCGCTGCTAGTGACCGGATCGAGAATTTCCCCACTGCCACCAGTCAGGCTCTGGTTGCCGAACTGGCCAACGACGTGGGCGCCCGTGGCAAATTCTTCGAGCCGCTTGGGGGCGTCTCGACAACCGATCTGACCGATGGCCTCAGGGTGACGCTGCAAAATGGCGACATCGTCCATCTGCGCCCGTCCGGCAACGCGCCGGAAATGCGGGTCTACAGCGAGGCAGCAACAAAAGCCCTGGCCCACGAGGTGATCGCCAAGGCCATCGCCCGGATCAAACAGCACACCGCCGGATAGCCGGCACTAGTATTTCGGCATGCCTTTGGGTCGCATGCGCCGCTTCTGCGCGGCAATGCGGAACTGGGCATTGGGGGCTCCATAGCCTCCATACCCGCCGCGCCGCTCGACGATTTCGAAGAAGAAGCCTTCCCCGAAGCCCGGACTGTAGAGCTGGAAATACTCGCCCTGGTCATCGTGATCATATAGCGCGTGGGCGTTTTTCAGTCGTTCGATGAAGGCCGCATCGAGATCGAACCGGGCTTCGAGATCATCGTAGTAGTTGGCCGAGATCTCCAGCGGCTGAAAGCCGTTGGCCGACAGCGCCGCGGCGGTGGCGAAGATGTCGCGGGTTTCGAACGCCAGATGCTGCACCGCCGATCCGAACCGCTCGGCGATGAAATGACCGGCGAGGGTGCGGCGGTTTTCAGCGCCGTTCAGCGTGATCCTGAGAGATCCGTCCTCGTTCTCGATGGCCTGGCTGCGCACCAGGCCTGCCGGGTCGACCACATCGATCATCGGCGTTTTGCCGGTCTTGAAAATCGACGTGTAGAACAGCAGAGAGGTCAGCATTTCCTCGTAATTCATGGTCTGGGCAACGTGATCGATCCGCATCAAACCGGTGTTTGCGGCGGCGTTCTGATCGGCCACCGGGCGGAATTCGATATCCCAGACCTTGGCCAGATCGCTCTGCTCGTCGATGAAATGGATGAGCCCGCCGCCAAGTCCGCGGATCGCCGGGATCTTCAGCTCGCCCGGCCCGACGGGCTGGTCGAAGGGTTCGGCATCCAGCGCCTTGGCCCGCTCCACTGTCGCTGCCGCATCTTCGACCTTCAGTCCGATATCGCAGACATTCATGCCGTGAACCACATGCGACGCGTGGGCAAAGCCTTCGCGTTCGGTGTTGATGACGATGTTGATCTCGCCCTGCCGCCACAGATCGACATCCTTGGAAACATGCCGTCGGGCCCGCTCGAATCCGAGCACGTGCAACAGCCCGCCGATCTCCCTGGCTTCCTCTTCGTCGGCTGCAAATTCAATGAATTCGACACCGCTGACGGCGATCCGGTCGGGCATCTCGGGACAGCTGATCCTGATGTCTGGTTCGGCGCGGCGCACCCGGTCCATCAGGTAGACAAGCGATCGGTGTCCGTCGACGGAGATGAATTTCGGTGAGCCGCCACGGAACTGGTCGTTGAAGATTTCCAGCGACAATGTGCCGTCGTATCCGGTGGCCGCAACCGCTCGCATGAAGCCATAGACATCGAGATCGCCTTCGCCCGGCATGTTGCGGAAATGGCGGCTCCAGTAGAGCAGATCCATATCGATCTTCGGCGCATCGGCGAGCTGCACGAAAAAGATCTTGTCGCCGGGAATCGAGCGGATGGTTTCCGGGTCGATCTTGCGCGCCAGCGTATGAAACGAATCGAGAATGATGCCGACATTGGCATGATCCGCCCTTCGGACGATCTCCCATGCATCACGGTGATCATTGACATGCCGGCCCCAGGCAAGGGCTTCATAGCCGACACGGATGTTGCGCTTGGCGGCACGCTCGCCCAGCTCGTGAAAATCCCTGGCCGCCCGGTCGATGCCGCCAAGCGAGGCGGGCGAGACATTCGAGCAGATCAGCACCAGATCGGCGCCAAGTTCGCCCATCAGGTCGAACTTGCGCTCGGCACGATCAAACACCTTGCTGCGTTGCGGCTCCGGCATCCCCTCGAAATCGCGGAACGGCTGGAACAGCGAGATCTCGAGCCCGTGGTCACGCACCATCTGCCCGACATCACGTGGACTGCCGTCATAGGCCAGAAAGTCATTCTCGAAGATCTCGACGCCATCGAAACCCGCGTCAGCGATGGCCGCGAGTTTCTCGCGCAGGTCACCGGCAATCGAGACTGTGGCGATGGCGGTTTTCATGTGTCAGGCATCCTGTCCCCGGCAGCGCCGGACTTATCATTGTCGTTGCAAGCCTATTGTCTTCAGGAGCCTCGGCCAGAGCGGCGTCTGCGACAAAACCATCAGCACGAAGCCAATCGACAGGACCAGCGAGATCGGATGCGACACGAAGTTCCACAAGAACTCTCCGATGTCTCCCCGCGCCCCGATCATCGCGCGCCTGTAGTTGGAATCCATCATCGGACCGAGAATGACGCCGAGGATGATCGGTCCGACCTGAAACCCGTAGGTCTTGAGGAAATAGCCCAGAACGCCAAACAGCAGCATCCAGTAGATATGAACCGGGTTGTTTTCGATTGCGTAGGTGCCGACCGCCGAGAGCACAATGATAAGCGGGATCAGGATCGCTTTCGGGCACTCGACGATCTTGGTGAAGATCCGGATCCCGGTCAGCCCGAAGATCAGCAGAAAGATATTGGCGAGCGCCAGATTGCCGACGGTGAACCAGAACAGATGCGGCGTTTCCACAAGCATCAGCGGTCCCGGCTTGAGCCCGTGGATGAACAATGCGCCGATGATCACGGCCGTCACCGCATCGCCCGGAATGCCAAGCGTCAGCATCGGAATGAAGGCGCCGCCCACGGCTGCATTGTTGGCGGCTTCCGGCGCCACCAGGCCTTCCTTGGCGCCTTCGCCAAACGGAACGTCGGGGTTTTTGACGCTGCGCCGCGCGTCGTCATAAGCCAGCAGGGCGGCAATATCGCCACCGGTGCCGGGCAACGCGCCAATGATCGTGCCGATGCCGGACGCCCGCATTGCGAGCCAGAAATAGCGTTTGACGTCGGACAGTTTCGGGATCACCCGGTCGATCTTCTGTTTGATCGCCGGCACGTCCAGGGTCTGAAGCTGAACCAGCGCTTCCGCCACGCCAAAGAAGCCGATCATCGCCGCGACATAGGGAATGCCGCCCATCAGCGATATCGAGCCGAATGTGAAACGGCCTTCGGCTGTCATCGGATCGAGGCCGACCATCCCGATCAGAACGCCGAGCGCTCCGGCAAACGCGCCCTTGGCAAAACTTTCACCTGAGAGTGTACCGACGAGCAGAATGCCGATCAGCCCGAGCAGCAGGTAGTCGCGGGAATTGAACATCAGCGCGAAACTTGAAATCACCGGCGCAAACATCGCCAGTGCCGCGATGCCGACAAAACCGCCGAACACCGACATGACGGTGGTCAAGCCGATGGCTTCCCCGGCTTCCCCGCGCTTGGCCATCGGGTAGCCTTCGATCGCGGTGGCAATGGCGCTTGGCGCCCCGGGGATATTGAGCAGAATGGCGGTTCGCGAGCCACCATAGACACCGCCCATGTAGACGCCGGCAATCAGCGCCAGGGCATCATTGACCGGCCATTTGAAGGTGAAGGAAATCAGGATCGATGTCGCCATCGTCACCGAAAGGCCGGGAATGGCGCCGACATAGATCCCGGCCAGTGTGCCCGCAGCGGTCAGCATCAGCAGCCATGGATCAAGCCATGAGATACCGAAATTTGCAAACGCCTCGAGCATCCTACAACACTCCTGCAGGAACCAGCGTGCCTTGCGGCAGCACGACCTCGAAGACGATTCTGAACAGGAAATAGACAGCGGCCAGACTTCCGGCAGCCAGCAGAAGCGAGATCAGCAGGCTCTTGCGCCACAGATAGGCAAAGCAGGCAAACAGGAATAGGCCCGAGGCGATGACGAAGCCCAGCCAGGGCATCGCGTAGAGATAGAGTGCGACCATAGCCAGCATCACCATGAGCCGCATCGGCATGATGGTGTGCCAGAACGCCGTCCGTTGTCCGGGTTCCTGGTTGGGTCTTGTCCGAAGCGTGTCGCGCAGGATGAAAACACAGCTCAGCAGCATGGTGGCTGCAGCCAGCATCGGGAAGACGCCCGGCTGCGACAGACCCGTGAACTCGGATATGTCGTAAGCCTGCCACAGGGCCGCGGCGCTGAACAGCGCAAGAAGGCAGATGAAAGCCAGCTCTCCCGGCCGGCGTGTCGATTGACCGGACATTCATGCCTCCTGAAGTGAAAGATCCCTCTTGAAACGAAGGTCAAGGAGTCCTGCCCCGGACCAGGCCGGGGCAGGGGATTCGGTCAGTCAGGGCCGCATGATGCCCAGTTCTTCAGGGTTCACCTTGGCGGCACCGGTGTCCTGCAGCGCCCAGGCGGTAACCTGCTGCCATTTCTTGACGAAGCTGGATGCTTCGTCGCCGGAGATGTTCATGATGATGTTGCCCTTGTTGGCCATCAAGGTCGTGAACGCCTCGCTCTTGGCGGCCGTATCGAAGGCAGAGACCAGAGTGGCCTTCACATCATCGGGAACGTCGTTCTTGACGAAGACACCGTAGAACGGGCCCCAGGGCAGGAACTTCTCCATGCCGGGCAGGGCCTCGGTGATCGGCGGAACGTCCGGCAGCGTTTCGACCGAGGTGCCGTTGACTACGGCCAGCGCGCGCATGTTGCCGGCCTTGATCTGCTCGGCGGCTGCCGAGATGCCCGACGGCATGAAGTCGACTTCATTGCCGAGCATCGCGGTCAGCCCGGGGCCTTCACCGTCAAACGGAATGGCAGTGACATCGAAATCGGCCGAGTTCTTGATCAGCGCACCGATGGTGCTCGGCAGACCGCCCGGTCCGGTCGAGCCCATTTTCACCTGGCCCGGATTGGCCGCAATGTCGTCCATCAACTCGGCCATGGTCTGGTACTTGGAACCGGCAGGCACCACGATCACCGCGACGCCACGACCCAGGATGTTGACCGGGTAGAACGAGGAATAGTCGAGCTGGCTCACGCCCATGATCGGGTGCAGCTGCGGGTTTTCCGCGCCGTACAGGAATGTGTAGCCGTCCGAAGGGGCTGCGTTGACATAGGCCGTCGAGATGGCGCCTGCGCCGCCGGACTTGTTCAAGACAACGATGGACTTGCCAAGCGCCTCTTCAGCCGCAGGGTTGGCGGCACGGGCGACGGTGTCGGTCGCACCTCCCGCTCCCCACATGACAACGCCAAGCAGTTCCCGCTCGGGGAAATCTGCGGCGAACGAGGCACCGGTCATCATGGCGGCCAGGGCTGTGGTGGTTATGATCTTTCTAAACATCGTTTCCTCCGTTGATGTTTCGTCTGCAAACAGCTTCGGCTGCCTCTGTCAAACGGCCTGGCTGCATTCTCCTCCGGCGTTCTGACTGCTTCCATCCGGCTTATCCCGGATATCCGAAGACACGCGGCAGCCATAGCACAATTCCCGGGAACAGGATCAGGCATGCCAGCGCCAGAATGAGTACGCCGAGGAAGGCCCAGATCTCGCCAATGATCTCGCGCAGCGGGATCTGCGTCACCGCGTTGATGACAAACAGCAGAATGCCGTAGGGCGGTGTGATCAGCCCGATCATGCAGTTGACCACGGCGACAACGCCGAAATGCACCAGGTCGATGCCCAGCTCGCGGCAGGTCGGCAGGAACAGCGGGATGATGACAAGAATGATCGTCGTCGCGTCAAGCACGCAGCCGAGCAGCAGGAACAGCACATTGACGCCGATCAGGAAGGTCAGCGGCGAGACGTCGAGACCAACCAGAGACTGCGCCACGATGTTCGGGATGTTCTCCGACGCCACGACGTAATTGAGGATCAGCGCGCCGCCGATCACCAGTCCGACTGCGGCCGAGGAGCGGGCGCTTTCTACCAGAATGCCATAGAGCGCGCGGAACGACAGCGCCCGATAGAACAGGCCTGCCAGCAGCAGCGCATAGGCCGCTGCGACTGCCGCAGCCTCGGTCGGCGTGGTGACGCCGCCGTAAATTCCGTAGAGCAGGATCGCGGGCATCAACAGCGCCGGGAATGCGTTGGCTGTATGCCGCGGCAGATCCCTGAGAGGAACCGGTTCCTCGACGGCGAAGTTCCGGCGCGTCGAAATGACGGTGTTCATCACCATCAACACCGCGCCCATGAACAGTCCCGGAATGATGCCGCCGAGAAACAGAAAGCCGATCGAGGTGTTGGACACCAGCGCATAGAGCACCATCGGAATCGATGGCGGGATGATCGGTCCGATCGTTGCCGAGGCTGCGGTGATCGCTGCGGCGTAGCCGCGGGTGTAATGGCCGCTCTTGGTCATCATGCCGATGATGATCTTGCCGATGCCAGCCGCGTCTGCAACCGCAGAGCCCGACATGCCCGAAAAGATCAGCGAGGCGACAATATTGACGTGGCCGAGCCCGCCGCGGAACCGACCCACAGCCGCCACGCAGAATTGCAGCAGCCGCTCGGAGATCGTGCCGGCATTCATGATGTTGGCGGCGACAATGAACAACGGCACGGCGAGCAGAATGAAGCTCTGGTAGAGCCCGTCCATCAGCACCTTGCCGGCAATGCCGACGCCTTGACCGTTGACCCCGAGATAGACAAAGGCCGCAATCAGGATCGAATAGGCAACCGGCAAACCGATGCCGGCCAGAAAGAACAGGGTGAGCAGGCACGCCGCGAATTCGAGTGTCATTGTTGTGCTGCTCCGTCATGCCCGGGCTGGTCGATGTCGGCGCCATGGCGGAATGCGCTGATCGCCCGCCAGCCATAGCGTGCGGCGACAACCAGCAGAAACAGCATGTAGACCGAATAGATATCGCGCATCCGGACCCAGTCGCCAAGCAAATGGCTCAGCGTCGCGGTTTTCTTCAGGCGAAGGATGTAGAATTTGGACAAGGTAGGCTCCACCGACCACAACAGCCCGGCGCAAACAGCAGTACCGCCGATGATCGCAAACCAGCGGCGGGTTTTCGGACTGACATGGCCATAGATGATGTCGAAGGTAACATGATCGCGTTCGCGAACGACAAAGGCCGCGCCCCAGAACACGATCCAGACCCACAGCGCCAGACAGAATTCCAGGGTCCAGCCATATTGGCTCGGCTCCAGGAACGGGAAGGTCTTGCCCAGCCATTCGAGCTTTGCCGAATAGCGGATGCCGATCTGCAGGATGAAGGTCAAGAACATGGCGGCCATCATCATGGCCGCCACAAATTCGGTGCCACGGCGGAACCAGTTGACGAGTGTCTTCATGTCAGGTCCACCGCGGCTTCAAAAGGGTTCAGGAGATCAGTTGCCCAGGGCGTTGATCTTTTCGAGCACGCCTTCGGGCCAGCTCTTGGCAAACTCCGAGCCGACATACTGCGCCTGAACGTGGGTGCGGAAGGCGTTGAGGTCCGGCTCATAGATGTCCATGCCCTTTTCGCGCAGGAACGAGACCAGATCTTCTTCTTTCTTCAGCTGTGCCTGGCGTCCGCTTTCAGCCGCGTCGTCGGCAGCCTTCTGCACTGTCGCCTGCTGTTCGGGTGTCAGCTTGTCCCAGACCGCCTTGGAGAAGGCGACGTAATTCAGGTCCACCAGATGCGAGGTCAGCACGACCTGCTTGGTGACTTCGTAGAACTTGGCGTCAACCACGGTCGGCAGCGG
>Ga0209344_10003462_pt1 | contig 15538 bp, 9 predicted proteins | sample Cruoilmetagenom6_FD_187293 | JGI IMG/M metagenome (GOLD analysis project Ga0209344, IMG submission 187293) | Oil polluted marine microbial communities from Coal Oil Point, Santa Barbara, California, USA - Santa Barbara Oil Seep Sample 6 (SPAdes)... | ecosystem: Environmental > Aquatic > Marine >...
CTGGGTCCCGACCCCGGCGTGATCGTGGGCGTTGGCCCGCTCGCCGAGGTGCTCATGGAGGCTGAAATCCGTGACTTCCGCGGCGAAGTTGGTCGAGCAGGTCGAGGCGTCGAACCGGGTGACGGGACCGATCGCGCTCTGGGCGTTGAGCAGCTTGTCCCAGGCGGTGTCGATGTCGTGCCCGAGCGGGGTCACCCAGCCCATGCCGGTGATGACGACGCGGTGGTGCCCGGAGGGAGAATGGGTCGCTGTGTTTGTAGGCGCGTTGGTAGGGGCCATAGCAGTGCTCGGAGTGTCTTGCGACATGGATTTAGTCCTCGTTGGCTTCGATCAGTTCGCCCTCTTCTTCGTCTTCGTATTCTTCGTCATCGGTGCGGAGGGCGTCCGGGTTGAGCACGCGGACGAGCCCGTCCTTGAGCCGACGCTGGCCGAAGTTGATGATGAGCCCGAGTTCGAGTTCGGCGGCCCGGAGGGTCGCGCGGAGCTCGTTGCGTTCTTTGCCGCCCACTTCGTAGCTCTCGGCCATGATCTTGACGAGGAAGCGATCGCCGGCGTAGATGTCCGCGGTGACTGACCCGATGACTTCGCCATCGAACTCGACTTCGTAGGCTTTGTTTTCTTCGAAGGCGACTTCTTCGTGCTTGAGTTCGTAGAGGAGCGCTGCACGGTAGATTTCGAGGGGGTATCCGGGGCCGAGCTCTTTGTGGGTCTCGATGGCGCAGCCGATGACCTTTCGGCTGATCTCGGTGAGGGCCGGATCAAGGTCGGCCAGCGGGGTGGAGCGTCGGTTACGGTTGTTCTGGTGATGACTCATTATGATTGTTCCTGGGATGAAAATGAGAAATGGATAAGCATGATTGGATGTATGCTATTCAGAGCCGACGCGTTTCTCTTGAAGTTGAAATGGGCATTTCAAATTCAGGCGCTTGCGTTGTACCTCTTGAGGATCAACGCGCCGGTCTGACCACCCAGTGACCCGCTGCACACGAGCACATGTTTGATCGAGCGTTTGCCAGAGGGGCAAGGCTCAAGGGTGGATTTTCCTGCTTGCATTTGGGCATAGACCGCGTTGGGGATCTGTTGATTCTGGAGGCACAATGCCCCCAGAGCGGTCATGAGCCCGCCGTGCCCGGCGAGGGTGTTGCCGACGAGTCTCGCTATTGAGATCAACGGCGTATTCTGAAGTGCGTCTTTAAAGGTATTGTAAAGAGCACCGAGTTCTAAACGATCGAGTTCGGGGACGCCGAGCCCGAGGGGAATGATCAGATCAATGTCTTTGGCCGTGAGCTGGGCATCATGGAGCGCGGACTCGATGGCGGCTTCGAGCCCCAGGTCGCTGGTGGGATCGCTCGGGCTGTCTTGGCGGGCGCTGATGACATTGGGGAAGACGGGCGGGGGGGATTGCGCGGCGCCGAAGCCGGCGATCTGGGCGTAGATCTTCGCGTCGCGATCCTCGGCGTGAGCCTGGTCTTCGAGGATGATCATGCCGCCGGCTTCGCCGATGATGCCGCCCGCGGATTCGGGATCGAAGGGTTTGGTGATGTCGCTGCCATCGGTTGAATCGTTGGTGGGGGCGATGCGTCCTGAGTACTCCCAGCGGAGGAGTCCGAGGGGGTTGAGCCGAGATTCGGCCCCGCCCGAGAAGCACATGTCGGCGCTGCCCCGCTCGATGACGCGGGTGCTCTCGCCTATAGAAAGGATGGCGCTGGACTCGGCGCCCATGATCGTGTTGGACGGGCCCTCGAGCCCGTGGATGATCGTGACATGGCAGGCGAGCATGTTGGGGAGGTATTTGAGCAGCCAGAGCGGGGGGAGGTTGTTCATCCCGGCTTCGCCGGTGCCCTCGGTGCCCCATTTTTCCATCGAGAATGCGTCTTGGTCGTCCTTGGCCGAGACGATGGCTCGCGAGAGTTCTTCGGTGTCGGCGGCGATCAGCCCGGCGCCGATCTGGCAGCCGGTGCGGGCAGGGTCGATGGCGAAGCCTTGGTCGGTTTCTTCGGAGCCTCGGGTGCTGAGCTTTGCGTCGTTGGCGGCGAGCTTGGCGGCGATGACGGCCAGCTCGGTGTCGCGGGCCATGACCTTGGTGGCTTTGCGGTAGGACTTGGGCACGAAGTCGCGGATCTTGACCTCGCGGACCTCGCCGGCGAGCTTGGAGCGGTAGCCCGTGGCGTCGAAAGCCTCGATCGGACCAATCGCGGCGGTGTCGGCGAGCAGGGATTCCCAGAAGGCCTCGACGCCGACGGCGTTGGCACAGACCGGTCCCAATCCAGTAATAACGACTCGTGAGCGCATAGGGGAGATGGTATGGCCTTGGATGATTGGGGGCATGGGCGATGGCTCATTTTCTCTGGTCCGATCTTGCGTTGGACGGGGTCAGGATGAACCGAGAAGAACCGATGAGGACACGGATTATTCCTGATCTCGGGTGTTCTTGATGGCTCTTCTGGAGAGGGCGGAGAAGGAGCCGATGGCCTGGGGCGAGTTGTGCTTGTGCTCGCGATCGGGGGTGAGGTGGGTGTAGGACCCGTCGGGGTTCATCTGCCAGGCGTTCTGGCGGTCGTCGAGCAGGATGCGGATGATCTGCCAGAGCCGATCTTTGGCGTGGGGGTCAAGGATCGGGCAGGCCGCTTCGACGCGTGTGGACAGGTTGCGGTACATCCAATCCGCGGAGCTGATGGCGTATTGGTAGTCTTTGGGGTCGTCTGAGCCGTCGGCGAAGACATAGATGCGTGAGTGCTCGAGGAACTGCCCGATGATCGAGCGGACGGTGATGTTCTCGCTCATGCCTTTGATGCCTGGGCGCAGGCAGCAGAAGCCGCGGACGATCAGGGTGATTTTGACCCCGGCGTTGGAGGCTTCGTAGAGGGCTTCGGTGATCCAGCGGTCCTCCATCGCGTTCATCTTGGCGAAGATCATCGCGGGCTTGCCGGCTTTGGCGTTATCGATCTCGGTGCGGATGCGGCTCATGAAGTGCGCCCGCATGTGATCGGGCGCGACGATGAGTTCTTTGTAGGTCTGTCCGGCGCTGAGCCCGGTGATGCGGTTGAAGAGGCGGACGATGTCGCCTGTGATTTCTTCGTTGGCGGTCAGGAGCCCGAGGTCGGTGTATCGCTGGGCGGTGCTGGGGTGGTAGTTGCCCGTGCTGACATGCGCGTAGGAGCGGAGTCCCCATTGGCCTTCGGTTTGTTCTCTTCGGACGACGAGCGAGCACTTGGAGTGGGTCTTGTGGCCGACGACGCCGTAGGCGACATGGACGCCCGCGGCTTCAAGCTGGCGGGCGAAGGCGACATTCTTTTCTTCGTCGAAACGGGCGCGCAGCTCAACCAGGCAGGCGACCTGCTTGCCGTCTTGGGCGGCTTTGATCAGGGTGTCAACAAAGGGGGAGTCTCGGCTGGTGCGGTAGAGGGTGAGCTTGATCGCCAGGACATCCGGATCGTCGGCGGCCGCGTTGATGAAGCGTTCGACGGAGTCGGAGAAGGACTCGTATGGATGGTGGACGAGGATGTCGCGCTGGCGGATGGTCTCGAAGATGTTGGCTTGTGGATCGGCCAAAGCCGCGGGTCGGACGGGGTTCCAGACAGGTGTGCACAGATCGGGGCGATCGATCCGGGCGATCTCGAAGAGATCGACGCGCGCCAGCGGGCTGGGCTCGACGAAGTGGTCGTCTTTGGTGAGCTCGAGCTCGCGGAGCAGGAAGCTGAGGATCGTCGGTGATGGGTTCGGCGGGGTCTGGATGCGGACGGTGTCGGCGAAGCGGCGCATCCGGAGTTCTTCTTCGACATGCTCGAGCAGGTCCTCGACATCTTCATCGTCGAGTTCGACCGCGGCGCTTCGGGTGAGGCGGAAGGGGAGGATCTCGGTGATGCGCATCCCGGGGAAGAGGTCGGCGAGGTTGTGGATCACGATCTCATCGAGGGGGATATAGATCGCCGGGTGCTCGGGGCTCGGGGGGGCGTCGGTGGTGTCGCTGGCGGGGTCGCTGGTGTTGGACTGGCTCGCTTGGTATCTTTGGATTGAATCTTCTTCGGGCAGCGTATCCACCCTGATGTAGTGGGGGAGCACATCGGGGATTTTGACACGCGCGAAGCGGGGCTCTTGGCGATCGGCTTGATTGGTTTGGTCGATGGGCTCGATGAGCAGCCCGAGGTTTTCCGAGAGGTTGGAGATGAAGGGGAAGCGGTGCCCGGGGTCGACCGCCAGCGGTGTGAGGATCGGGAAGACCTCGTTGCGGAACCAGCGATCGACGCGGCGGCGGAGTTCTTCGGGGAGCTGGTTGTAGTCGCGGATGTGGATGCCCTCGGCTTCGAGCTTGGGCATGAGCTGGTTTTCGAGGCAATCGATGAGCTGGGCTTCCATCTCGCGGACGAGTGACACGCAGCCTCGGATCGTTTTGATCGGGGGTGTTTCCCCTATTTGCAGGGGGGCGGATGTGCTGTGCTGGTTGTGGCGTGACTTGAGCAATCCGATCCGTTTCATGAAGAACTCATCGAGATTCGACGCGAATATAGCAAGGAACTTCACGCGTTCGAGCAGCGGCACAGTATCGAATGTGGCTTGCAAGAGGACGCGCCGGTTGAACTCGAGCCATGAGTAGTCGCGGTTGAGGAATCGCGTGCTCGGATCGGTCACGGTCAATGGTGGTCGATCGGGGGAGGATGTAGGCTCGTCTGACATATGAGAAAGGTAGGCCGCCATTTTCGTGTAAGACAGTTCAAAATGGGGTACACTGGCGCAGTGTGCTTGCGCACTCTTTGGGGACTATGAATACGCTTTGAGATACAGTCGAGGTCGAAAACATGCGAAAACACGAGAACCAGGACAAAACAATGCTCGTTCGGCTGATCCGAGTCGGCTTTGTCTCGTTGATGCTGATGGTGATGTTCCTTTATGTGTGGAGCATCAATCAGGACGCGAGCGGGATCGAGGTTGGGTTCGCGACGCAGTGGTGGATGCCGGTGGGGACGGCCCTGGGGCTGGCCGGGATTTTCTTGGCGATCGATCTGCTCACGCCACGCAAGAAGATCTCGACGATCTCGGGCGTGATCTTTGGCTTGATGGCCGGCTTGATGGCGGCGTGGGTGTTCTCGACGATTATTGATCTGGTCGTGCAGACCTGGGACATCGAGCAGGCGTGGAATGTCGAAGTGACGGAGTTCATCTCGGCGATCAAGGTGCTGATGGGGGTCTCGCTGGGGTTCTTGGGGATCACGATGGTGATCCAGACGCAGGACGATTTTCGTTTGGTGATCCCGTATGTGGAGTTCGCCAAGCAGATCCGCGGGCCGATGCCTCTGGTTTTGGATAGTTCGGCGCTGATCGACGCGCGCATCGCGGACATCGCGGCTTCTGGCTTGGTCCAGCAGGCGGTGGTGATCCCGGAGTTTGTGATCGAGGAGCTGCAGGTGCTCGCTGATGCACGGGATCGGATGAAGCGGAACAAGGGGCACCGGGGGCTGGAGATCGTCAATAAGCTCCAGCGGATGAGCGCGGTGGATGTGGTGATCGATTCGAGCCCGGTGTCGAAGAAGGCGGTGGATCTGGCGCTCATCGAGCTCTCGGCCAGGATGCCGGGGATGCTGGTGACGCTCGATGTGGCGCTGGCGCGGATGGCGGCGATCCAGAATATCCCGACGCTCAATGTCAATGATCTGGCCAACGCGCTCAAGCCCGTGGTGATTCCGGGGAAGATGATCCATGTCGAGCTGATCAAGCCGGGCGAGCAGCACGGGCAGGCGGTCGGGTACCTACCCGACGGCACGATGGTGGTGGCCGAGGACGGGTATGGGTATATCGGGCAGTCGCGTGATCTGGTGATTACCAGCTCGATGCAGACGGCGGCCGGTCGCTTGTTGTTCGCGCGGGTGGACATGGCGGATATGGGCGAAGCCGAGCGCGAGGACGCGCTGCAGGAATCGCAGAAGAGTCATCATCGGCGGTCTACGCAGGACGGGAATGGGGCTGGTTCAGGATCTGGTTCTGGGAACGGCTCGCACGACTCCAAAGCGGGGATGGAAGTCCGCCCGGCGGCCATCAGCGGCCCTCGGGTCGTTGAGTCTGATGGGGCGGATTCGGATGATGATCCCAATGAAGGGTCCGGGGCGCCGGTGGGGGCGGGGAATCGGGCCAATGCCAAGGGCACGGCTCGGAATCCGAGGCGGTAATCTGTTTGGGTCAGGCGATGGGCGGGTCTACCATACGCTCCCGCTCGTTGGGTTTGATTGATGAACCGAGCGGCCTGTATAAATAGATTGACCGATACGCCAGATTGAGCTGATTGAGTTCGGCTCTGGAGCCTGTGAATATGGATAGTTCGAAATCGAAGATCGCCACGCCGGCGGGTGTGAGCGCTTTTTCCGCCAGCGGGTTTCTCGGGGCGGGGATCAAGACCGAGATGCTCTCGGGGCTCACGGTCGCGCTGGCGTTGGTGCCCGAGGCGGTGGCGTTTGCGATCATCGCGGGGGTGAACCCGCTCGTTGGTCTGTACGCCGCGTTTATGGTCGGGTTGCTGGCGTCGGTCTTTGGTGGTCGCCCGGGGATGATCTCGGGCGCGACTGGCGCGATGGCGATCGTGATGGTGCACCTCGTGGCCGAGCATGGGGTGGACTACCTGTTCGCGGCGGTGGTGCTGACTGGGTTGATCCAGATCTTGGTGGGCGTGCTGCGTTTGGGCAAGTTTATTCGCATTGTGCCCCACCCGGTGATGCTGGGCTTTGTCAACGGCTTGGCGATCGTGATCTTCCTTGCTCAGCTGGCGCAGTTCAAGGTGCCCGGGCATGACACGCCGCGGGTGATCGGGCATGGGCTCGGGCAGTTCATGGCCATGACCAGCCATCAGGGGATGGGCTCGGTGGCGGGCGAGAAGGTCTGGATGACCGGGACGCCGTTGTTTGTGCTCTGTGGGTTTGTGCTGCTGACGATGGCGATTATGCACTTCTTGCCCAAGCTGACCAAGGCCTTCCCTTCGGCGCTCGCTGGGATTCTGGTGGTGTCGGTGATCGTGATCGGTTTCAATATTGACACCAAGACCGTGGGCGATATCGCGGAGATCAAGGGCGGTTTCCCGCCGTTCGAACCATTGACGGTGCCGTTTAACATAGAGACGCTCAAGATTATCCTGCCGTACGCGGTGATTCTTGCGGCTGTGGGATTGATCGAATCGCTCTTGACGCTCACGCTGATCGATGAGCTGACCGACACCCGCGGGCGTGGGAACCGCGAGTGTGTTGGGCAGGGGATCGCCAACTCTGTCTGCGGCTTGTTCGGCGGCATGGGCGGGTGTGCGATGATCGGGCAGAGCATCATCAACATCAACTCGGGCGGGCGTGGTCGCTTGTCGGGGATTAGCGCGGCGTTGTTCTTGCTCGGGTTTATCCTGTTTGGATCTGGGCTGATCGAGCAGATCCCGATGGCGGCGTTGGTCGGGGTGATGTTTATGGTGGTGATCGCGACCTTTGAGTGGTCGAGCTTCCGGATCCTCAAGAAGATCCCGCTCAAGGACGCGTTTGTGCTGATCTTGGTGTCGGGCGTGACGGTGTTTACGGATCTGGCGATCGCGGTGATCGTGGGTGTGATCGTTTCGGTGCTGATCTTTGCCTGGGAGCACGCGCGCCATGTGCATGTGGTTATGCGGGACGACCCGGACGGGTCGCGGGTGTATGAGCTCAATGGGCCGTTGTTCTTTGGGTGTATCAATGAGTTCAAGAACTTCTTCGACCCGGCGAACGATCCCGATGATGTGGTGATCGAGTTCCGCAACTCGCGGGTGGTGGATCACTCGGCGATCGAGGCGATTGATAACCTGGCCGAGAAGTATCGCCAGGCGGGCAAGACGCTGCACCTGCGCCATCTGAGCGAGGACTGCCAAATGTTGTTGACCAAGGCCGGGGATATGGTCGAGGTCAATGTGCTCGAGGATCCGCATTACCATGTGGCGGACGACGAACTGGGTTGAGTCGATCTGGTATGCTGTGTCGATGAGCGAAACGAAGAACGAGAATCGGAGCCCGTTGGTGCGTGGGAAGCCACGGTGGCGAGCGCGTCAGATGCGGTTCTTTGTGGCGTGGGCGTTGTGGAACTTTGTTGGGATCGGGTACTTGGCGTTTGAGGATTCGTTGCCACGGTCGCCTTGGATCGTCGCAGCGTTCTTTGGTGGGTACGCGCTGATCGGGTTGCTGTATGTCGGCTGGATGCGGAGCTATGGGCTCAAGGGCTATTCGATCAACGGCGTGCTGCTCGGGCTCGATGGGGTGGCGTGCCCGAACTGTTTGTATCAGTTGTGCAGTGTTGAGGAGGCCGCGGGGGAGAAGGTGTGCCCGGAGTGTGGGTGTGCGATCGATGGGGTCGCGGCGATGGAGGCTTGGGGGCGGGTGGAGAAGCTGAAGATCCCGGCGGGGTGGGAACGGGGGTAGGTCTGAGTAGAGGTGGATCGTGTGCGTGGGGTGCCAAGCTTTGACCCGAAGGGCAAAGCATGAACGGGTGTGTGGGGATGGAGATCCTGCTTTGCCCATCTGATCAAAGCAAGGCACCCATCAAGGTGATCGACTATTTAACACGCTTATTGATAGATCCATCGGGTTCCAAGAAGTAAATTTGTGGTCCTTCATCATTTACGACTTGCAAAATTCGAATTTCACCTTTTTCATCTCTCATGACAACTGCAGATCCGTCGCGTGAGCCAAGTGACAATCGTTCTTGTCCATCTTTGTCGAGCATCATAATGGCAGGCCCGTTTTGGTCTAACTGAATCTGAATACCAGGATTATTACCATCAAAAAATGTAATGCCTGAAACCTCATCGCCGGTTGTTTTGTCAGTTGCGACTATAAATCCGAGTGCAGGGCTCTTGTCTTGGTCGGTGAATATGATCGCGGGGCCATCTTCTCCACACGACATTATTATGCGTGTGTTGTTGTCTTTGTCTACTATTTTAATCGACTTCGCTGTAATCGTATTGTCGTCGGGTGCAGACATTCCCAAAATTAATATGGGAGATAGCAGTGCGATTAGGCATATAGTGCTTCTACGCCAAAATTTGGTGCTCGACTCTAGTTTTGTAAGTCGAGATGATAAATTGATTAACTGTATATCGTTGTTCATAGCGACAGTGTACTCGAAAAATTGAAAAAACGGACAGGTTGGGTTGTTAAATCGTTTATAAAAAATTTGGTTGTTAAACAACGTGTCTGAATTTTATACGAACTTGCTGTTTGTTTCACTCGTCAGTTATAGCTGCTTCAACGCCTCGACAAGCTGGTCGACATGCTCGTTGGTGTGGGCGGCGGACATCTGGATGCGGAGGCGGGCTTCGCCTTCGGGGACGACGGGGTAGCCGAAGCCGATGACGAAGATGTTGTGCTCGAGGAGTTGTTTGGACATCGCGATGGCTTTTTCGGTGGGGCCGACGATGATGGGGCAGATGGCGGTGGGGGATTCGAGGACATCGAAGCCGGTGGTTTTGATCTGTTCGCGTGCGTACTTGGTGATGTCTTTGAGCTTCTGGACGCGCTCGGGCTCGGCCATCAGGATCTCGATGGCCTTGTTCGCGCTGGCGGCTACGGTGACGGGCAGCGCGTTGCTAAAGAGGGTCGGGCGGCCGCGTTGGATGATCAGGTCGATGAGGTCCTGGGAGGCGGCGATGAAGCCGCCGGCCCCGCCGCCGAGCCCTTTGCCCAGGGTGCCGGTGAAGACATCGACGGTGCCCATGGCTGGATCGAAGCCCGGTGCGCCGGGGCACATGTTGTAGTGTTCGTGGGTGCCGCGGCCTGTCGTGCCCATGACGCCGTGGGCGTGGGAGTCGTCGACGACCAAGAGCGCGTTGTACTCATCGCAGAGCTTGCGGAGCGATGGGAGGTCGGCGATGTCGCCTTCCATGGAGAAGACGCCGTCGGTGATGAGCCAGATCTGGCCGGTGACTTCGGGGTTGTTCTTGGCTTTTTCGAGGACCTCGCGGACGGAGTCCATGTCCGAGTGCTTGTAGACGCCCTTCTTGACGCCCTTCTTGATGACGGGGGTGAGTCGCATCGAGTCGATGATGCACGCGTGGTTGAGCGCGTCGGAGATGATGATGTCGCCGGCTTCGCAGACGGTGGGGAAGAGTGCTTCGGTGGCGTTCCAGCAGGACACAAAGGTGTAGGAGGATTCGGTGCCCATGTAGGAGGCAATCGTTTTTTCAAGAGCTAGGTGCGGGGCGAATGTGCCGCAGATGAAGCGGACAGACGCGGTGCCCGCGCCGTAGGTGCGGAGGGCGTCGATCCCGGCTTCGACGACATCGGGGTGGTTGGCGAGACCGAGGTAGTTGTTGGAGCACATGCAGATGCGTTCGTGGCGCGAGCCGTCCTCGTCGATCATGGTGACGATGGCGTCCATCGGGGAATCGAGGGTCTGGAGGATCTTCATCTGCCCGGCGTTTTGGAGGGTATCGAGGGTTTCTCGGGTGCGGGTGGCGAACGGGCTGGTGGCTGCGGTGGTCATGTGGGGTATCTCCTGATGAATGTGGCGGATTGTATATGGCTGGCGGTGGTTGGTTGGTTTGGGGTGCCAACAATGATGCAGTGAACAAGCATCGACGCCAAAAACTTGAGGGGATCTTGGATTCCCTGCCCAAGGACGATCGGGATCGGTTGTTTGTGGAGGCGCGCAAGCAGCGGTCCGATGCCCAGAAGCGACGCAGCGCCAAGGCCCGCGAGACGATCGACGGCGAGCGCCTCGGGCGCGGCAAGAAGCGGGCGGATCCGCTGATCGACTGGGTGCTTAGGCTCGTCGAGCGGGACTTTGCGCATATCAACGCCAAGGAACGCGACGCGGATGTCGAGCTGATCGAGGGCTTGGTCGTGGGGCTCACGCGTCGGCGGGCGACGGTGTTGCCTGTGGGTGAGGACGGTGCGGATCTGTCGAAGCATTTGCTGTGCAGATTGAGCGCGGAGCTTGCGGGGCGTCAGCAGTCGGGCATCGCGGTGGGCGATCGGGTGATGTTCACCGAGCTTGAAGTCGCGGCGGATGCTGTCGAGCACGAGGTGGTGAGTGTGCTGCCCCGGACATCGAAGCTGGCGCGCCCCGATGCGCACGACACGCATGTCGAGCGGGTGGTGGCGGCCAATGTGGATGTGGTGGTGATTGTGGTGTCGGTGGTGTCGCCGCCGTTGCATCCGAGGCTGATCGATCGGTACTTGGTGGCGATCGAGTGGGGGGATTGCAAGCCGATGATCGCGGTGAACAAGGTGGACTTGCTCAAGCCTGATGAGGTGGAGACGGCGCTGGCGGTGCTCGAGCCGTACAAGCAGGCGGGGATCCCGGTTGCGATCTGTGCCGCGGTTCCGGGCGATGATTCGGGCGTGCGCGTCGATGGGCTGCGCGAGTTGTTGGCGGGCAAGACCTGTACATTTGTGGGGCACTCGGGTGTGGGCAAGAGCTCGCTGGCCAATGCGCTCGATGACTCATTGGGGATCGAGACCAACACGCTGCGTGGGACAGACCAGCGCGGACGCCACACGACGACGGCCAGCGCGATGCATTTTATCGAGCCGGGGATCCGGGTGATTGATACGCCGGGGGTTCGGTTCTTTGGGCTCGCGGAGATGTCGCCCGAGGAGCTGCGTTGGTTGTTCCCGGAGTTTGAGCCGTTCGTGCATTCGTGCAAGTTCACGGATTGTGCGCACGATCATGAGCCGGGGTGCGCCGTCAAGGCGGCGGCGGAGTCTGGGGAAATCTCGGCGGTGCGGTACGATACTTATTTGAGATTGCTCGAAGAGCTGCGCACCGGGGGCAAGCCCAAGGATGTGAGCGAGCGGATCCGTCCGAGCATGGACGATCTGGATTGAGATTCAACATACGAGACCATTGGAGCGAGATTGATGAACCAGCAGGCAGCCGGCGGCTTTGGCGAGGGTGAGTTCTTGGGGGCGATCGATCAGCTCTCGCGGTGGGCGCAGGGGTATCTTGATTCGCTCGAAGGGCGCGATGTGTCCGAGGGCGGGAACCCTGGCGATGTGCTCGGGCAGATCCCTGAGTCAGTTCCTGCGCAGGGCATGGGCAGCGATGGGTGGTCGTCGGTGGTCAACGATCTGGAGACGGTCATCGAGCCGGGGCTGGTGCATTGGCAGTCTCCGAGGTTCTTTGCGTATTTTCCGTGCGGGTCGTCGATGCCCGGGATCATGGGTGAGCTGGTAAGCGCGGTGCTCAATGTCAACGGGATGCTGTGGTCGACTTCGCCAGCATCGACCGAGCTTGAGATGCGGATGATGGATTGGTGCGCCCAGATGTTCGGGCTGCCCGATGTGTTCCGGTTCGATCGTGATGGTCGTGGTGGGGGTTGTATCCAAGGCACTGCCAGCGAAGCGGCGCTGGCGGCGTTGGTCGCGGCCCGCAAGCGCAAGACGAAAATCGGGTGGGATCGATCGACGATGACGGTGTACACCTCGACGCAGGCGCACTCGTCGATTGTCAAGGCGGCGATGGTCGCGGGGCTGGCCGACGGCCCTGAGGATTTCTCTCGCGTGCGGCTGATCGAGGTGGACGATGATCTGCGGATGAAGCCCGGAGCGCTGCGATCGGCGATCGAGGCGGATATTGCCAATGGGCTCACGCCGTGCATGGTCTCGACGACGCAGGGGACAACCTCGACGGGGGCGTTCGATCCGCTCGTCGAGATCGGGAAGATGCTCGAGGGGATTGACGCGGAGGATCGCCCGTGGCTGCATGTCGATGCGGCGTGGGCCGGGGCGGCGAGTGTGTGCGAGGAACACCGTTGGATTTTGAGTGGGGTCGAGCGTGCGGATTCGTTGTGCATCAATCCGCACAAGTGGCTGCTGACGAACTTTGATTGTGATCTCTTCTGGGTGCGCGATCGCAATGAGCTGACCGAGTCGATGGCGATCACGCCGGCGTATCTGCGCAATGCGCAGAGCGAGGGCGGGGCGGTGATTGATTACCGCGATTGGCATGTGCCTCTGGGGCGTCGACTGCGGGCGATGAAGCTGTGGTTCGTGATCCGGTACTTCGGGGTCGATGGATTGCGGGCGCATATCCGCAGGCACATTGCGCTCAGCGAGCGCTTCGAGCAGTTCGTGAACGATGAGCCGGGCTTGATTATGGCGTGCGAGCGATCGCTGGGCTTGGTGTGTTTCCGGGTGCGTGTGGACGAGGGCATGACGGTTCAGCGGGCCAACGAGTTGACCAAGGCGTTGATCGAGGGCGTCAATGATCGCCGGCGGGTGCTGATCTCGCACACGATTGTCCGTGCGAAGGTCGATGGGGCGTTGATGGATGATCGCTGGGTGGCGCGGGTCGCCGTGGGTGCGACGGGTGTGGGCGAGGGGCACATCGATGACTTGTGCGAAGAGATCCGTGCAGTGCTCTGTGGGCTTGGGGCCTCGTAAATTCTACTCAAACAGGAACTAGTGGCGTGCGTTGAACATGTGTTTGAGCCGGTGGGTATGTGTGCAGAAATTTGCTTTGGTGTGCGTGTGATCTTTGGTACACTGGTGCGTGGCGGCATGGGGCCGACCATCTACAACGAGGAGGCAAGCATGCGACGCACAGGCGCACAGCCGTCGGCAGGAAAAATTTCTACGCTCATTCAGATTTCAGCATTGTTGATCGCGGGGGGCATTGGGTCGGCGTCGGGGCAGGTTGATTTCACCCACGACACGGGCACGGTTGGTGTCCCGGGTTCTGGGGTGAACGCGGCGCCCGGTGTGGCCAATGTGTACCGTGCGGATGGCGTGAGCAACTCGCAGGTCGTTGGGTTGTTTGGGCTGGGGCTGATTCCGGGGGATCACATCGACGCGTTTGATCGCGGGGATGTGGCATTTAACGGCTCGGGCGTGATGCAGTATTCGTTCTTGTTCTCGGTGGAGCCCGGGACAGTGGGCGAGCCGACCTATCCGGTGTGGATGGAGTCGCCGACCAATGCGGCGGATATGTATGCGCTCAAGTCGGGGGTGATCGGGCACGAGCTGGCGTACGACGAGCCGGGGCTCGGGCTGTTGTCGGTGCCCGCGGAGTCGATTGATGGGATGACGGACGCGGGGGTGATGCCTGGAATGCGCGTGTACTTCTCGCTCAAGAGCGGCTCGCCGACGCTGCTTAACAATGGGTGGAGCGGGGCCGATGTGCTCTCGGCGAAGGTCGGGGTGCTCGGGAGCCTGGCGCGGGCGTATCGGGCGACGGACCTGGGTTTGATCCCGGCGGACGAGCTCGATGGTTTGGCGCTCTTCAATGTCTCGGATGTCAATGACGATGGGATGATGAACGATCCGTTCGACGGGGCGATCGTGTATTTCTCGGTCGATGAGACGAGCGTGGGCGAGATCGGGTCGGAGGTGCGTCAGCGCTCGTTGACGCCGGCGCATCACGGGGGGGATATCTATATGTCGGGCGGGGTCGGCGGGCACACGCTGTTGCACAAGTCGGATCGGCGGATCCGATTGGGGGATTTCCCGGTGCTCGATGCGCTCAAGCTCGGCTCGACGGATATGACCGACCCGTTCCCGATGTACGGGTTCGGGCCCGGGGCTCCTGAACCAGTCAAGCCCGCGAGCTGCCCGCCCTACCGTGGCAGCGGGGTGCCGATCGGGTGTTTCTGGGTGCAGGTGTGCGATACGCCGTTGCCCGAGCATGTGAACTGGGAGGTGATCCTCAAGATCTGCGATGCGAATGGGAACGGCTATGAGGTCAAGAAGAGCGGGAAGCTCAGCGGCAAGTCCGGTGCGAACGGGGCCGACAAGGTCGAGGCGATCGCCAAGGCTTTCGAGGGACTGACCTTCCCCAAGCCCGGGTACGATCCTGATGAGATCACGATCTTTGCTGAAGACGGGATCGAGATCAACATGCCTCCGGTCAATGCGCCCGGGCGGGGGATCGTTGGGGAGGTGTGCCTGGTGGTGAATCAGGATCTGCTTGATTGCGGGCTCAACATTGATGCGATCTGTTTCTCGTTCTCGAACTGGACCGCGGGGATTATCCCCAAGGAGGTCAAGAACTGGTTCCCCGATATCCGGCGCAAGCCCACGCTGATGGTCGAGGGGGTCGCTGAGCACAAGGGGCTCTTGCGCGTGAGCGCGACGGCATTGCTTGGCAAGGAGCCAACGCCGAAGAGCGATATGGCCTTTGAGGTGCTGGTGATCCCGGGTCAGGACGGTTTCTCGGCGCTGGTGGCGCTCACCGAGCAGATCAATGAGCAGGGGGGGTTGGCGTATATCGACGAGCACGGGGCGTTGGTGATCGATGCGCTGCCGATCGAGCCTCCGGTTGAGCCGGGTGGGCTCGGGGGGCCGGTGGTGTATGAGGCGGGTGCTTTGGGGGTTCCCGGGCTCGAGATCACGGTCGGATCGATGCTGGCGCGTGGGCCATTGAGCCCGTGCAGCCCGGTGGATTATGCCGAGCCGTACGGCGATCTCGATTTCTTCGATGTATCGGCGTTCCTTGATCGGTTCGCCAAGCACATCGGCGATGCTGATCTGTCGTATGACGGCCAGTTCGATTTCTTCGATGTCAGCGAGTTTTTGGATATGTATGCCGCCGGGTGCCCCGGAGCGTTCAC
>Ga0209344_10003463_pt1 | contig 15536 bp, 29 predicted proteins | sample Cruoilmetagenom6_FD_187293 | JGI IMG/M metagenome (GOLD analysis project Ga0209344, IMG submission 187293) | Oil polluted marine microbial communities from Coal Oil Point, Santa Barbara, California, USA - Santa Barbara Oil Seep Sample 6 (SPAdes)... | ecosystem: Environmental > Aquatic > Marine...
CGGAGAACTTCTGCATCATCCGCTCTTACCTCGATACCATGCATAAACAGGGCCACAACACGTTCGAATTGCTTCGCCACGCCTTCATGGGTAATCCACTTCAGCCTGCCTCATGCTGAGCTGTCACAAAAAATTATACACTGCAAAAACCTGACATCTCTATTTAGCGTTGTGATGCTTAGAGACATACATTATGTTAATAAAAAAAACCGGACAAGTCCGGTTTTTTTCGATTATATATTAAAATAATTGGCTATGAAGATTGAGTTGTTAAACCAAGTTAGTGATTTGGATACATTCTATCTTTTAGAGCACTGAATAATTTAAGAACAATGATAATATTTAATAATTAAAATGTTACCAAGAGACTACATATAATAATGAAACAGCATATTACTTTGTTTCTGTTTCGATCAATTCAGTTTCCGACGGACGATCTAACAACTCTATCAACGCCATTGGCGCATTGTCTCCCTTGCGAAAACCAAATTTAAGAATACGAGAGTAGCCACCATTTCGAGTTGCATAACGTGGACCAAACTCATCGAACAGCTTAGTAACCATTTCTCGATCACGTAACCTCGAGAAAGCCAAGCGACGGTTTGCTAAACTAGGATTTTTGCCTAAAGTTAAAATCGGTTCAGCTACACGACGCAATTCCTTTGCTTTAGGCAGTGTGGTCTTAATAACCTCATAACGTAGCAAAGAAGTTATCATGTTGCGGAGCATTGCCAATCGATGACTGCTGGTACGATTAAGTTTTCTTAGTCCTAAACGGTGACGCATAATAATCCTTTCTTACTTCTCAATAGTCACTGGCCAATTTTCTAATTTCATTCCCAACGATAGACCATGCTCAGCCAGCACCTGCTTGATTTCGTTCAAAGATTTACGTCCCAAGTTAGGGGTACGAAGTAAATCATTTTCAGTGTTCTGAATTAAGTCACCAACATAGTGAATACTTTGTGCCTTAAGACAATTCGATGAACGAGGAGTTAACTCTAAATCGTCAACTGGGCGCAACAACATCGGGTCAACCTTAGGAGTCTGTGGCTTTTCCATAGGCGCTGGTGTGCCTTCCAATGCAGCAAATACTGAAAACTGTTCAACTAATATACGAGCCGCATAACGAATAGCTTCTTCAGGATCAATAGCGCCATTAGTTTCAATTTCCATTATCAGCTTATCTAAATCGGTACGCTGTTCCACACGCGCACTTTCAACTGAATAGCTAACACGGCTAACCGGACTGAACGATGCATCAAGCGCAATCTGCCCAACTGCGCGATTTTCAACTGGCACCTGACGTGCTATTGCTGATACGTAACCTCGACCTTGTTCGACTTTAATTTCCATGTCTAACTTACCACCTGCAGTCAGGTGAGCGATAACGTGAGACGGGTTAATAACTTCAGTATCGGCATCGACCACGATATCACCAGCAGTCACCACACCTACCCCTTCTTTTTTTAGGGACAACGACGACACATTAGAATTATGGAGCTTAAGTACTACTCCCTTCAGGTTAAGCAAAATTTCAACTACATCTTCCTGGACTCCATCAATAGAGGAATATTCGTGTAAGACACTAGCAATATTAACCTCAGTTGGAGCATAGCCCGGCATGGAAGACAACAGTATACGTCGCAGAGCATTGCCAAGTGTATGCCCATAGCCGCGCTCAAAAGGTTCCATCACAATCTTAGCTTGATTGCTGGAAACTCTTTGCACTTCGATAATGCGAGGTTTCAGAAAATCATTGTTATGCATAACCAACTCCGCATTAATTACTTGGAATACAACTCGACAATAAGATGCTCGTTTATGGAGGCAGGCAACTCTGAACGTTGAGGCTTAGACTTATATGTACCTTTCATAGCCTTAGCATCTACATCAACCCATTCTGAAAAACCGCGTTGCTCCGCTGCTTGTAATGCTGCCTTAACACGCAATTGCCTCTTAGCATGATCCGCTATCTCGACCATATCACCAGTACGTACCTGATAAGACGGTATATTGACACGCTTACCATTCACCAATATTCCATTGTGTCGAACCAATTGACGTGCCTCAGAACGAGAAGCGCCGAAACCCATGCGGTACGATACGTTATCCAGGCGTGACTCCAGCAATTGCAACAGATTTTCACCAGTAATGCCACGCTGCCTATCTGCAGAACGATAGGTCAATCGAAATTGGTGCTCAAGAATGCCATAAATGCGGCGAACTTTTTGCTTCTCACGCAACTGGCCACCGTAATCAGAGCGACGTGAGTTTTTCTTTTGTCCATGCTGTCCTGGTGGATACGCACGGCGTTCAACACCGCATTTGTCGGTAAAACATTTTTCGCCTTTCAGAAACAGCTTCTCGCCTTCACGACGACACTGACGGCACTTTGGATCAAGATTTCTAGCCAAGGCTAACTCCTAAGATTAGATACGACGCTTTTTAGGCGGGCGGCAACCATTGTGTGGAACTGGGGTAATATCAGAAATGCTGGTGATTTTAAAGCCTGCGGCATTCAAAGCGCGCACAGCCGATTCACGACCAGGACCAGGGCCTTTTATGCGCACCTCAAGATTCTTCACTCCACATTCTTGGGCTGCCTTACTGGCTGTCTCACCAGCAATTTGGGCTGCGAACGGTGTGCTCTTACGCGAGCCTTTAAAGCCATTGCTACCACTAGTAGACCAAGCCAAGGCATTGCCCTGACGGTCAGTAATCGTCACAATAGTATTGTTAAAAGAAGCATGCACATGGGCAATGCCCTCAGCTACGTTCTTCTTGACTTTCTTGCGCACTCGCGTTTTTGTTTTTGCCATGCTCAAATCCTCTCGAAAATTACTTCTTGGCGCCGGCAACAGACTTACGCGGACCCTTGCGAGTGCGTGCATTAGTACGTGTCCGCTGACCTCGCACTGGTAAACCACGGCGATGACGTAATCCGCGATAACAACCTAAGTCCATCAACCTCTTTATATTCATCGAGATTTCTCGACGCAAATCACCTTCCACAGTAAATTTAGCGACTTCGTCGCGCAACTTATCCATTTCCACATCTGCAAGATCTTTTATCTTGGTGGCAGCGTTAACTCCGACAGTAGCGCAAATTTTGCGCGCCCGAGTGTTACCGACACCATAGATCGCGGTTAAAGCGATAACAGTGTGTTGGTGATTTGGAATGTTTACCCCTGCAATACGAGCCATGCAACTACCCTATCGTTTAAAAAGGCATTAAAAATTGCCACTTGAGAAAGAGACTTACCTCACCCTCAATTAGCCCTGGCGTTGCTTGTGTCGCGCATCACTACTACAAATCACGCGTATCACCCTTTTACGCCGTATTATTTTACAATTACGACAAACTTTTTTTACCGATGCTTGAACTTTCATTTCTTTCTCCTCAGCACTAAACGCAACAACTACTTGGCGCGAAACGTAATGCGCCCTTTGGTCAAGTCATATGGCGTAAGCTCAACAGTGACTTTATCACCTGGCAAAATGCGAATATAGTGCATGCGCATCTTACCGGAAATATGACCCAATACAATATGACCATTTTCTAGTTTCACACGAAATGTTGCATTAGGAAGGGATTCCACAACCTCTCCCTGCATTTGCATCGCATCTTCTTTGGCCATCAGCGAATCAACCCACCCTTAAAGTTTGCCTTCTTTAACAAGTTTTCATACTGATGCGTCATCAAATATGATTGAACTTGTGCCATAAAATCCATGGTCACCACAACCATAATTAACAACGAGGTACCACCGAAGTAAAATGGAACATTCCACTTTACAACAAGAAACTCTGGCAACAAGCAAACCAAAGTCACATAAACAGCGCCTACCAATGTCAATCGTAACATAATGCTTTCGATATAGCGGGCGGTCAAATCGCCCGGACGAATCCCAGGTAGAAAAGCACCACTTTTCTTCAGATTCTCAGCTGTTTCTTTAGGATTGAAAACCAGTGCCGTATAAAAAAAGCAGAAGAAAATAATAGCCGCCGCATACAGCATCACATATATCGGCTGGCCGGGGGACAACATATCACTGACATCCTTCAGCCAAGTAAAACCTTGTCCGCTAGCAGACCAACCAGCCAATGTTGCTGGAAATAAAATAATGCTTGACGCAAAAATCGGAGGGATAACGCCAGCCATGTTAACCTTCAATGGCAAATGCGAACTTTGACCACCATAAACTTTATTACCAACCTGACGCTTAGCATAATTGACAAGAATTTTTCGTTGGCCGCGCTCAACGAAAACCACTAACGCTGTAATTCCAATTGAACCAAAAAACAATAATAACACAAGCGGGATAGAGAACGCTCCGGTACGTGCCAACTCAAGGGTACTGCCAATTGCTGTAGGCAATCCAGCAGCAATCCCAGCAAAAATAATCAGAGAGATACCATTTCCCAATCCACGCTCAGTAATTTGCTCACCCAACCACATTAAAAACATTGTGCCCGACACCAAGGTAATTACCGTAGTAATCTGAAACATCATACCAGGATGCAGTACCAATCCTGCTTGAGATTGTAGCGCCACAGACATGCCAAAAGCTTGGAACAGTGCCAACATCAAGGTGCCATAGCGAGTGTACTGGGTGATCTTACGGCGTCCAGATTCACCCTCTTTCTTCAACTGCTCTAAATGCGGCACAGCATGTGTGGCAAGTTGCATGATTATCGAAGCAGATATGTATGGCATAATGCCAAGAGCTAATATCGTAAAGCGAGAAAGAGCACCACCAGAAAACATATTAAACATGCCTAATATGCCGCTTTTCTGCGAATCAAACAAATCGGCCAACACAACTGGATCTATGCCCGGAACAGGAATATGGGCACCAATACGGTAAACTATCAACGCACCCAACAAAAACCATAAACGACGCCCAAGGTCGCCATACTTTCCGTTATTCGAACGATTCTTAGCACCTACATCCACTGATACCGCCATTAATCTGCGACGCTACCGCCAGCAGCTTGAACTGCAGCAAGCGCACCTTTGCTAAGTAACAAACCCTGTAATTTAACGGATCGCTTGATCTCGCCAGACAAAACAACCTTAGCGATCAGTGCTGCAGAAGGTACAACCCTAGCCTGTTTCAATGCAAGCAAATCAATCACATCTACCGCCATCCTCTCCAAGTCAGACAAGCGAACTTGAGCGCAGTCATTACGAGTCATGGAAACAAAACCACGTTTAGGCAATCGACGTTGAAGTGGCATCTGACCACCTTCAAAGCCAACTTTATGAAAACCGCCAGACCTTGATTTTTGACCTTTGTGACCACGACCACAAGTTTTACCTAAACCGCAACCAATGCCACGACCAACACGACGTTTTGCATGTGCAGAACCTATTGCAGGCTTTATTTTATTTAGTTGCATTTATGCCTCGCACTTAACCAAGTAATAAACCTTATTTATCATTCCCCGTACAGCTGGCGTATCTTCGACCATAACAGTATGATTCAACCGTCGCAAGCCTAGCCCACGCACACACGCACGATGAGATTTTTTGGTGCCGATCACGCTTTTAACTAGCGTTACGCTAACCTTATCAGCAAAAACTTTTTTATCTTGTTTAGATTGTGACATTACCTTACCCCTGAAGCTCTTCTATGCTCATGCCTCGTTTGGCAGCAATTTCAGATGGAGAATTGATAGACTGCAATCCATTCAAAGTTGCACGTACCACATTATATGGATTGCTAGAACCTATGCATTTGGCTAATACATTATGCACGCCAACAGCCTCAAAAACGGCACGCATTGCGCCACCCGCAATAATCCCTGTACCTTCTGATGCTGGCTGCATGTACACCTTTGCAGCGCCATGACGGCCAATCACCGTATGATGCAGCGTACCTTTGTTTAAATTAACATTAACCATTTTTTTGCGTGCCTCTTCCATCGATTTTTGCACTGCAACAGGCACTTCCTTTGACTTACCTTTACCCATGCCAATACGACCATCGCCATCGCCGACGACAGTTAGTGCGGCAAAGCCCATAATGCGCCCACCCTTCACTACTTTAGTCACACGATTGATCGAAATCATCTTCTCGATAAGGCCATCGCCACGATCTTCAGATTGCTGCATTCTTCCCTGTGCTTTAGCCATCATTCACCTCAAGTTAAAACTTCAAGCCATGCTCACGCGCCGCAGCTGCAAGCGCCTTTACGCGGCCGTGATATTTATAACCGGAACGGTCAAAAGCGACCTCGGCAATACCAGCGCCTTTGGCTCTTTCAGCGATTCGCTTACCAACAAGAATGGCCGCAGCAATATTACCCCCATTTGCAAACTCTTTACGTACTTCAAGCTCTAATGTTGAAGCACTCACTAACACCTTGCCTCCGCAAGCAGAAATCACTTGGGCATAAATATGCAAATTGCTACGGCGTATCGCTAAGCGTATCGACTTTTGACCAGCAATTTTGGCACGAGTTTTACGGGCCCTGCGCTGACGCGCATCATTCTTGATAAACATAATCCGCCTCAATTATTTTTTCTTAGTTTCTTTCAACTTCACCACCTCTTCGACATAACGAACACCTTTACCCTTGTAGGGCTCAGGCTGACGAAAAGCTCGAATCTCAGCGGCGACTTGACCGACTTGCTGCTTACTCGCACTCTTCAAAACAACCTCAGTTTGAGTTGGCGTTGAAACTGACACACCTTCAGGCACCATATAAACAACAGGATGAGAAAAACCAAGTGACAGGTTTAGAGTATTACCAGCAGCCTGCGCTCGATAACCGACACCGACCAAGGATAACTTGCGTTCAAATCCCTTGGATACTCCTTTCACATTATTAGCAATCAAAGCACGAATTGTTCCAGACATGGCAACTGCTTTCGCAGATTCATTACTTGCTTTGCACAACAATTCCTGTCCCTCTTGACGCACAAGGACATCGTCGCTCAGCGATTGCTTCATCACTCCCAATGGGCCTTTAACAGAAATTTCATTTAAAGCTAGCGTCACTTCTACACCAGCAGGCAAAACAATAGGATTTTTAGCGACTCTAGACATAATTACCTCGTTAAGCGACTATGCACAATACTTCGCCACCGATACCATTGGCGCGTGCTTTGCGGTCAGTCATCAACCCCTTTGAGGTAGACACAATAGCGATACCCAAACCATTCATAACTTTGGGTATATCACCGCAACCCTTGTACATTCGCAAGCCAGGACGGCTTACCCGTTGAATTTTTTCAATTACTGGTCGCCCTGCATAGTATTTCAGGCCAATTTCCAGAGTAGGCTTACCACCTACGCCAGAAACATTATATTCATCCACATAACCCTCATCCTGCAGCAGCTTAGCAATTGCCACCTTTAATTTGGAAGATGGCATTTTTACATTAATTTTTTCCGCCATCTGCGCATTTCTAATTCGCGTCAACATGTCGGAGATCGGATCACTCATGCTCATAAATTCACCTTTACCAGCTTGCCTTAATTACACCAGGAACCTCGCCACGCATTACAAATTCACGCAACTTAATACGACCCAGACCAAACTTGCTAAATACACCGCGTGGACGGCCAGTCAATGAACACCGGTTACGCAAACGAACTGGACTAGCGTTACGCGGAAGTGCCTGCAACTTCTGCCGCGCACTATGCCGATCCTCATCACTTAATTTTGTATTGGCAATAGTCGCCAGTAACTCAGAGCGCTTTTCGGAATATTTTTTTACAATGTCGCGACGTTTTTTTTCGCGATTAATGATAGCAGCTTTAGCCATTATACCCTCAATTCTTCAACGGAAATTTGAAAGCCAAGAGGAGCGCGCGCGCCTCATCATCGGTCTTCGCACTAGTAGTAATCGTAATGTTCATGCCACGCAATGCATCAATTTTGTCATACTCAATCTCCGGAAAGATTATTTGCTCCTTGATACCCATATTGTAATTTCCACGACCATCGAACGCTTTGCCAGACATACCACGAAAATCACGAATACGCGGGATAGCAACCGTCACCAATCGATCCAGGAATTCATACATGCGTACTTTGCGTAAAGTAACCTTACATCCAACAGGATAATTTTCGCGAATCTTAAAGCCTGCAATAGATTTCTTTGATTTAGTAACCACAGGCTTCTGACCACTAATCATCTGCATATCACCAACGGCATGATCCATAACCTTCTTATCTGCTACAGCTTCACCCACACCCATATTGAGCGTGATTTTTTCTATGCGCGGGACCTCCATAACAGACTTATAACCGAACTGCTTCATAAGATCTGGAGCTACAGTACCCTTGTAAAAATCATATAGACGAGCCATGCCATTCCTCCCTTACGCGTCAATCACTTCGCCATTAGATTTAAAGACGCGCATTTTGCGACCATCTTCCAGCGTTTTAACACCTACACGATCAGCTTTTTTTGATGTCGCATTATAAATCGCAACATTGGAAGCGTGGATCGACATCTCAATAGGAACTATACCGCCAGCCATACCCTTTACAGGATTCGGCTTCTGATGTTTTTTAACCACGTTAATGCCACTAACTAACAAACGTTCACCGAGAACACGCAGCACACTACCGCGACTCCCCTTGTCTTTACCAGCAATGACAATCACATCATCATTCTTTTTTATCTTGCGCATGACTCTTCCTTAGGCTGCATTTCATCGTACCTTACAACACTCAAACCCACTAAAGCACCTCAGGGGCGAGCGATACGATCTTCATAAACCGCTCAGTTCTTAATTCACGCGTAACCGGCCCGAAGATTCTAGTGCCGATTGGCTCAAGCTTAGCATTTAGCAAAACAGCAGCGTTTCCGTCAAATTTTATCAAAGAACCATCCGGACGACGCACACCTTTAGCCGTACGCACTACTACTGCACTGTACACCTCACCTTTTTTTACTCGTGAGCGCGGTGCGGCATCTTTTACGCTAATCTTTATCACATCCCCAATTGCAGCATATCGACGCTTGGATCCACCCAAGACCTTTATGCACATAACGGAGCGAGCACCAGTGTTATCAGCCACGCTCAAAACAGATTGCATTTGAATCATTATTTTATACTCCAACTTAATCCGTCACAATGGCGGCCAGTCTTGGAACCCGTAAGGGTTAGGTAGCCGCAAATCAAAGCAGCAGAGATACGAAGCCTGATAGTATGCATGCAATTATCAATTCTTGCAAGCATTAAATACAATATATCTGAATGCCAGCAAAAAAAGCAACTAAGACGCTTGAGATTTATCAGCCAGCTTGGTCACACGCCAACTTTTGGTCTTAGCCAACGGACGGCTTTCTTCTATTGAAACCAAATCACCCTGATGATATTCATTGTTTTCATCATGAGCATGATATTTTTTTGATACTCGCAAAACTTTTCCTAACAAAGTATGTTTAATTTTGCGCTCAACAAGTACGGTAATTGTTTTATCCATCTTGTCGCTGACAACCATTCCAACCAGCGTCCGTTTTAAATTTGTTGCACTCATAGTTGAGCACCCTTTTCAGTCAATATGGTTTTCACACGAGCAATGTCGCGACGCACTTTGAGAAGCAGGCTATTATTACTCAACTGCTGGGTTGACAACTGCATTCGCAAGCCGAATTGCGCTTTGGTTAAGGACAGTAACTCAAGATCCAAGTCCGTTAAGGATTTCACTCTTAATTCATTTGCTTTCATTATTATGCCCCTACTTGTCTAATTACGAACGTTGTAGCAATTGGCAACTTAGCAGAAGCAAGGCGAAACGCTTCGCGCGCTATTAGTTCTTCTACGCCATCCATTTCGTACAGCATCTTTCCAGGCTGAATTTCAGCAACATAATATTCTGGATTTCCCTTACCGTTACCCATACGCACTTCTGCAGGCTTTTGAGAAATCGGTTTATCCGGAAAAATGCGAATCCAAATACGACCTCCACGCTTAATGTGTCGCGTCATGGCACGTCTGGCAGCCTCTATTTGACGTGCCGTTAAACGACCACGAGCAACGGCCTTGAGACCAAACTCTCCAAAGCTAACCTTATTGCCGCGTGTCGCAATACCGGTATTACGCCCTTTTTGCTCTTTGCGATATTTCCTTCTAGCTGGCTGCAACATGTTTTGACCCCGGCTTTCTTACTCTCTTTTCTGGCACAGATGTTATCGGCGCGGAAATCTCTTCCACTCCAGTATGATCACCCTTGTAAACCCACACCTTGACACCAATGATGCCATAAGTTGTTTTAGCTTCTGCGGTACCGTAGTCAACATTAGCACGAAGAGTATGCAATGGCACGCGACCCTCGCGATACCACTCAGATCGCGCAATTTCGATTCCATTAAGACGGCCCGCACTCATAATCTTGACACCTTGAGCACCTAAGCGCATAGCATTCTGCATAGCTCGTTTCATAGCACGGCGGAACATGATGCGCTTTTCCAACTGCGAAGTTATACTTTCAGCAATCAGCTGAGCATCAATTTCAGGCTTCCGTACTTCCTCAATGTTCAGAGCTACGTCAGGTAAGCCCATGCGCTTCCGAAGCTCAGTCCGCAGCGCTTCAATATCCTCACCCTTTTTGCCAATCACCACACCAGGACGAGCAGTATAAATTGTTATTTTTGCGTTTTTGGCTGGCCGCTCGATGACAATCTTGGATACACCTGCCCCGAAAAGTTTTTTCTTCAGGTATTCACGTACCTCAATATCCTTTAGTAGCATTCCAGCAAAGTTCTTACTGTTTGCATACCATTTTGAAGTCCAGTTCTTCTGCACGCTCAACCGGAAACCGATTGGATGAATTTTCTGTCCCATATCTGCTTTAGCTCCCGACGATAATCGTAATGTGACAGGTCTGCTTCTCGATGCTATTGCCTCGACCCTTGGCACGAGCCGATGTCCTCTTCAGCGAGGTTCCTTTATCCACATAAATAGTAGAAACCCTTAGGTCATCTATATCAGCGCCATCATTGTGCTCGGCATTGGCGATAGCAGACTCCAAACCTTTCTTAATAATTACAGCTGCTTTTTTTGGACTAAAAGATAGAGCATTTAGAGCTCTGTTAACTGGCAATCCTCGAATCTGATCCGCAACTAAACGACCCTTCTGAGCCGAAATGCGCACACCTTTCACTACTGCGACTGTGTTCATCACATCTCCTTATTTTTTTCTGACAACTGCTTTTTTGTCAGCAGCATGCCCTTTGAAAGGGCGAGTCAGCGAGAACTCACCAAGCTTATGACCCACCATGTTCTCAGAGATATACACAGGCACATGTTGCTTGCCATTATGCACGGCGATGGTCAGACCGATAAATTCTGGCAGCACAGTAGATCGACGCGACCAAGTTTTCACTGGTCGCTTATCGTTGGTGGCGCGCACAACTTCAACTTTTTTTACTAAGTAAGCGTCGACGAATGGACCTTTTTTAATGGAACGTGCCATAATTATTACCCTTTATTCTGAAAGCGACGGCGTACTATCATGCCACTAGTGCGCTTATTGCGACGCGTACGAAAACCCTTGGCAGGCACACCCCATGGACTAACAGGGTTACGACCAGCAGCAGTTTTTCCTTCACCACCTCCATGCGGGTGATCGACTGGGTTCATAACCACACCACGTACTGTCGGACGTACACCGCGCCATCGCATCGCACCCGCCTTGCCGATCGATCGCAAGCTGTGTTCAGCATTACCGACTTCACCCATAGTCGCTTTACAATCAACATGGACCTTACGAATTTCACCGGAACGCAAACGCAATTGCGCATATCCACCTTCACGTGCCAACAGCTGAACTGATGTGCCAGCCGAACGTGCCAACTGCGCTCCCTTACCTGGCATCATTTCAATGCAGTGTATAGTCGAACCCACTGGAATATTACGCAAAGGCAAGGCGTTCCCAATCTTAATTGGCGCTTCTGAACCACTCACCACCTGAGCACCAGCTTTTAAACCCTTCGGAGCGATAATGTAACGACGCTCACCATCTGCGTAGCATAAGAGAGCTAAATGCGCACTTCGGTTCGGATCGTATTCCAAATGCTCAACCGTAGCCGAGACACTATCTTTATTACGCTTAAAATCAACTATACGATAATTCTTTTTGTGCCCACCACCCATATGGCGGACAGTAATATGCCCATTATGGTTACGGCCTGCTGTTCTATTCTTTTTTTCCACTAGCGGCGCATGAGGCTTTCCCTTATACAGGTCACCATTAACTACCCTCACAACAGCACGACGCCCAGGAGAGCTTGGTTTAAGTTTGATCAGCGCCATAATTATCCTTGCTCACTCTCTGAAAAATTAATTTTCTGACCAGGCGCGAGACAAACATATGCCTTCTTCCAATCTTTACGCCGCCCCATGAACTTACCGAAGCGTTTTTGCTTACCCTTAACAAGAGCAACCTGAACGTTCTCGACTCCTACCTTAAACATCAACTCAACAGCAGCTTTAATTTCCGGCTTCGTTGAAGTTGGCTCAACACGAAAAATTACTTGCTCATACTTATCAGAAATGTAAGTTGCTTTTTCGGATATTAGCGGAGCTTGCAGTACGTTCATTAATCGTTCCTGGCTGAATTTTTTATTACTCACGCCAACACCTCCTCAATTTTTCTAACAGCATCGAGCGTAACAAGTGTTTTTGGGAAACGCACTAAACTAACTGGATCCACTTGATGAGCCTCCAAAATAACCACATTTGGCAAATTACGTGAAGACAAATATAAATTATCATCCAGATTGTCGACAATAATCAGCACTCGGCTTGAATCAAATCCCAAATTCACCATCATCTGCGAAAATAGCTTCGTTTTGGGCGCCTCAATGGTCAGCTTGTCAACAACCGTTAATCGGTTCTCACGCACCAGCTGCGAAAAAATAGAAGCCAAGCCAGCGCGATACATTTTACGATTAATTTTCTGTGTAAAATTTTCTTTCGCAGTATTTGGAAAGATATTTCCACCACCCCGCCATAACGGACTGGATGCCATCCCGGCACGCGCACGACCAGTACCTTTTTGAGCCCATGGCTTACGTGTACTCTTCGCTATTTCACTGCGATCTTTTTGCTTACTGTTGCCGAAACGAGAATTTGCTTGATACGCAACTACAAGCTGATGAATCAAAGCCTCATTATACTCGCGCCCAAACAACTCCTCGGAGGCCGAAACACTGTCGCTGACCGAGCCTTTACTATCAATAACCTTAAGCTCCATTATTCACTCACCTTTACTGCTGGACGCACAACCACATCCCCGCCTTTTGAGCCTGGAACCGCACCCATTATAAGCAGCAGTTGACGATCTGTATCAATGCGTACTATTTTGAGATTTTGAATGGTGCGACGAACATCGCCAAGATGACCGCACATGCGCTTTCCTGGAAATACACGACCCGGGTCCTGCGCCATACCAATAGATCCTGGCACATTATGAGACAATGAGTTACCATGCGTGGCACGACCCGATCTAAAATGATAACGCTTAATTACACCGCTAAAACCCTTACCAAGAGTCGTGCCAGTAACGTCAACTTTTTGACCAACCTTAAACAGATCCACGCTCAGCGCACCACCCGCTTGCAAACCACTCAATTCCCCAGGAGTAACCACAAATTCCTTTTGCACACTACCCGCAACCACGCCAGCCTTAGCGTAATGACCCGCTGCCGATCTAGTAACTCGACTTGCGCGTCGTTCACCAAATGCAACTTGCACTGCTGTGTAACCATCAGCACTAATGGATTTGATCTGGGTAATGCGATTATTAGACACGTCCAACACTGTCACCGGCAGAGACATTCCATCGTCGGTAAATATGCGGGTCATGCCAATCTTTCGACCGACAAGTCCTAAGCTCATTCTTATATCCTTCTTAAGGGGCTGACTACAATTGGCCAACCGATTTATTACTTACAACCACTACAACTACTGCAATTTAATTACAACATCCACACCCGCGGGGAGATCCAATTTCATTAGTGCATCTACAGTTTTTTCGGTCGGATCAACAATATCAAGCATACGCAGATGCGTACGTATCTCAAACTGATCGCGCGAAGTTTTATTTACGTGCGGGGACCGCAATACGTCGAAGCGCTCAATTTTAGTAGGTAGCGGAATTGGGCCTTTTACTACCGCCCCAGTGCGCTTCGCAGTCTCTACAATACGAGATGCAGACTGATCAATCAGCCGATAATCAAATGCTTTCAGACGGATCCGGATGTTCTGACTTTTCATAATTTTTTTACTCTACTTTTTAGTAGTTATTGCCGCACTTGCGGGTTAACAAGCCATTATACAGCATAATAATGCCTTTCTGTACGTAATATTACTCGATAACTTTAGCCACCACGCCAGCACCAACGGTCCGGCCCCCTTCGCGTATCGCGAAACGAAGCCCTTCTTCCATTGCTATTGGAGCGATCAAGTTAACCGTCACCGACACATTGTCTCCTGGCATCACCATTTCGGTGCCAGCTGGCAGCTCAACCGCGCCCGTTACGTCGGTAGTTCGGAAGTAAAATTGTGGACGGTAGCCTTGAAAGAACGGCGTATGACGACCGCCCTCATCTTTGCTGAGAACGTAGATTTCAGCCGTAAATTTTGTATGTGGTGTGATTGAGCCAGGCTTAGCCAGAACTTGACCACGCTCGACATCTTCACGCTTGGTTCCACGCAGCAAAATGCCTACGTTATCGCCCGCCTGACCTTGGTCAAGCAGCTTGCGAAACATTTCAACGCCAGTACAAATGGTTTTAACAGTGGGCTTCAGGCCGATAATTTCAATTTCCTCACCCACCTTGACAATGCCACGCTCCACTCGGCCAGTCACTACTGTGCCACGACCAGATATGGAAAATACGTCCTCGACGGGCATCAGGAAGGTGCCGTCCATGACGCGCATAGGCTGACTTATGTGGGAATCAAGCGCCTCAGCCAAACGTAGAATAGATGGCTCGCCGATTTCGGACTGATCACCCTGCAAGGCCTTGAGCGCACTACCGATTATGATCGGAGTATCATCACCAGGAAAGTCATATTTAGACAGAAGCTCACGCACTTCCATTTCCACCAGCTCGAGAAGCTCAGGGTCATCAACCATGTCTGCCTTATTCATGTAGACAATGATGTAGGGCACGCCCACTTGACGCGCCAACAGTATATGCTCCCGCGTTTGCGGCATAGGACCGTCTGCGGCAGACACTACCAGTACTGCGCCATCCATCTGCGCAGCACCGGTAATCATATTCTTAATGTAATCCGCATGTCCTGGACAGTCCACATGCGCATAGTGCCGGGTTTCTGTCTCATACTCAACGTGAGAGGTGTTAATGGTGATGCCGCGCGCCTTTTCTTCCGGCGCCGCGTCAATCTGGTCATAACCTTTTGCCACGCCGCCAAATTTTTTGGACAGTACAGTGGTTATAGCTGCAGTCAGGGTGGTTTTGCCATGATCAACGTGACCAATTGTGCCTACGTTTATGTGCGGCTTGGTACGATCAAATTTACTCTTTGCCATGATTT
>Ga0209344_10003465_pt1 | contig 15533 bp, 17 predicted proteins | sample Cruoilmetagenom6_FD_187293 | JGI IMG/M metagenome (GOLD analysis project Ga0209344, IMG submission 187293) | Oil polluted marine microbial communities from Coal Oil Point, Santa Barbara, California, USA - Santa Barbara Oil Seep Sample 6 (SPAdes)... | ecosystem: Environmental > Aquatic > Marine...
TTTATTCATTAATAATACCGGTTTTTACAGCTGTTATCCTAATGTACGGATTTCAAGTCCGGTTGGTCTATAAATAATAGTTAATTATTTATCTCTTTTTATTATGAAATTAGATTGGTGGTATGTAAATTTGCGCCCGTCTCAAAGGGGTGCTTGTTAGGTCAGGCTGAGATTATACCCAAGGAACCTGGGCAGGTAATGCTGCCAAGGGATGCGAAAATCGCGTTTTGGAATTTCCAACGTTTTATTTTCGATGCAATTTTGTAATCGGAAAAAAACAAAAATCAATTTTTAACAAGAATAATAGCCCCTTTTATTCGTAACAAATGTATTACGGATGAAAACTATGTTCACAACGGTCGCTATGGTAGCGACAACGCTTTTGGCTATTGGCCAAGAGAAACCCAAAGATTCTTTGGAAGGAAAAGAAATTACCTTGGATGAGGTATTGGTATCCGCAGTTAGGGTAACCAAGCAATCTCCGGTAACCTTCACCAACTTGACCAAGGAACAGATCAAACCCAGAAACTTAGGACAGGATATTCCTATTCTAATGAATTTTCTTCCAGCTGTGGTTACCACTTCGGATGCTGGGGCAGGTGTGGGATACACAGGTATCCGGGTTCGCGGTAGTGATGGTACACGTGTTAATGTTACCATTAATGGAATTCCTTACAACGATGCGGAATCCCATGGTTCTTTTTGGGTAAACATGCCCGATTTTGCCTCTTCCACAGAAAGCTTGCAACTGCAGCGTGGGGTAGGGACGTCAACTAATGGATCGGGAGCCTTTGGCGCCAGTTTAAATTTACTTACCGATGCCGTTTCCAATGAAGCTTTTGGTCAGATTTCTTCTTCCTTAGGTAGTTTTGGAACCCTTAGGAATAATTTGAAGTTTAGTACCGGTTTATTGAACGATCATGTGGAAATTGCCGGTCGTTTGTCCAGGATAACTTCCGATGGTTACATTGATAGGGCTTCCTCCGAATTGGATTCCTACTTCTTACAAGGGTCATATATTGATGACAATACCTTGGTGAAGGCATTGCTGTTCGGTGGCCATGAGATTACTTATCAAGCTTGGAACGGGATAGATGCTGCTACATTGGAGTCTGACAGAACATTTAATTCTGCAGGAATCTATACCGATGAAAACGGAAACACCCAGTTTTATAAGAACGAAGTGGATAATTATAGGCAAAACCATTTTCAATTGCATTGGAACGAACAAATTTCAAATTACTGGAATACCAATCTGGCCTTCCATTTTACCAAGGGGAGGGGGTATTTTGAGCAATATAAGGAAGAAGATGACTTTAGTACCTATGGAATTGAACCTATAACGGTTGATGGGGAAGAAGTGGATAAGACCGATCTAATACGAAGACGCTGGCTGGTCAATGATTTTTACGGCACCACTTTTTCTGCAAATTATGATAAAGAAAGTTTGAATTTAATTCTTGGCGGAGGTTGGAACAAATATGAAGGAAGTCATTTTGGGGAAATTATTTGGGCCCGTTTTTCCAACAATAAGAATTTTGAAGATAGGTATTATGATAACAGTTCCACCAAAACAGATTTAAATCTTTTTGCCAAGGCCAATTACAAGTTTAGCGACCAATGGAGTGCTTATGGAGATTTGCAATATAGGACAATAGGTTATAAGGCCAATGGGGAAGACACCGGCCTTGTTGATGATACCTTTGATTTTTTCAATCCCAAGCTTGGGATTACCTACGATCTAAACATGAACAATAATTTCTACCTCTCATATGCCAGGGCCAATCGTGAACCCAATAGAAACGATTATGAAAGTGGTAGTCCCAAGCCTGAGAAGTTGAACGATTATGAGCTGGGTTGGCGCTATATTACTCCAGATGTACAGTTGAACACCAATGTGTACTTTATGGGCTATAAGGATCAGTTGGTGCTAACCGGCGAGTTAAATGATGTTGGGGCTCCTTTACGGGCCAATGTAGGGGATAGCTATCGCTTAGGCTTGGAGGTAGATGCTACCATAGCCTTGGGGAATCAATTTAAAATACGTCCCAATGTGGCATTGAGTAAAAATAGGAACAGGGATTTTGTGTTTCAACGGGATGGGGAGCTTCAAGAACTGGGGGATACCCATATTTCCTTTTCGCCAGATATTATTGTAGGGAACGTTTTAACCTATCAGCCTAAGGAAAATGTCCAATTAAGCTTGTTGACCAAGTTTGTTGGAGAGCAGTATATGGGCAATATAGATTCCGAAGGGTCTAAGTTGGATTCATATTCGCAAACCGATTTCAATGTGCAGTATGAAATCAACACCAACGGTTTTGTTAAGAGCATAGTCCTGTCTGGATTGGTCAATAATATATTTGATTCCTTATATGTGTCCAATGGATACTTCTATACTTTTGACGATGATTATACAGTGCCTGGAACCGTTACCACTTATGAAGGTGCTGGATACTATCCGCAGGCAGGGATTAATTTCCTTCTTGGGGCATCCATAAGCTTCTAGGTACGGGTTACTGTTTTATTAGGCAACTTAAAAACCCCTATGTTGGCTTGTTCAGCTAACATAGGGGTTTGTTTATATATTTCTTTTAATTGTAAATAGTCTTTTATATAAGGAATAACTATGATTATTGCAGAATCCAAAAATTATACATTTTCCGGTACTATATATGGATACCTGTACTTTCTGGTAAGCATGAGGTCAGCTTCCTCGTTATTTATAAATTTTTCGAATTCCCCATTAAATTTTAAAGTATCCCCAAGCCGATATGCTATATTGGCGATCAACGGTAGAACTGTGGACATATGCCCAGTTTCAATATCGCAATTTAAAATATGACGGTTTCCTGAACGGACTCCATCAATAAAGTTACCATAATGCCCTTTGCTATCAGGGGCGGTCAAAAAAGAGGTGTCGCCACCAACGGCAGCGCTACCGGCCATTTCCGAACCTGCAAAAGGCTCAGTTTCCTTGCCTCTGTATGCTTTCCAGGTAGAACCATTTACTTCCATCCAGCCTTCCGTGCCGTAAAACAAATTACCGATTTTGACGCCCAAATTGGCTTCATGATTGGTATATCTGCCCCTGGTTTCAAATTCCAATATTTTTCCATCTTCATATTCAAATACAGAAGTTTGGGTGTTTGGCGTTTCTTGGGAACATTCCTGAGGTGTAAATCCAAAAATACCTCCCATGGACTGAACTTTAACAGGATGCACTTTTTTATTGAGACCCCATCGGGCTATATCAAACTGATGTGGCCCTTGGTTGCCTGTGTCACCATTGCCCGTGTCCCAGTGCCAATGCCAATTATAGTGCCCCTTTTTTTCATTGTAAGGTCTATAGGTGGCCGGTCCCAGCCAAAGATCATAATTCAAGGTGGATGGGGATACACTATCTGGGGAAATACCGAAGGAATCCCTAGGTTTAAAACAGGTGCCTCGGGATAAAAATACGTCCCCAATGCCACCGCGATGCAGGAAGTCCATGGCCTGCATTACATTGCTTATGGACCTGTTTTGGAACCCTACCTGTACTACCCTATTATATTTTCGTGCGGCCTCTACCATTTTTCTCCCTTCCCATACATTATGGGAGCTAGGTTTTTCAACATACACATGTTTTCCGGCCTGGCAGGCCCAGATGGTGGCCAGGGCATGCCAATGATTGGGGACTGCTACTACTACGGCATCTATTTCCTTGTCGTCAAAAACACGTCGCATATCCTCTTCGGTACCGGGTTTATTGCCTTTTTGATTCTTGGTAGCCGTTTTTACATTGTCGCCCAAAACGGCTGAATCTACATCACAAACGGTTTTAATTCGCACTCCATCATCGTACATCTCCGAAAAATTTTCCAACAAATTACTTCCACGACCCCTTACGCCAATTGATCCCAGGACCACGCGGTCATTGGCACCCAGAATATTTCCGTAAGATTTTGCGGAAAAGGCAGATGCACCAACAACAACGCCGGTACTGGCAAGGGTAGTTTTTTTAATAAAGTCTCTTCTGTTGTCCATAATTATATTTTATAAATAGTATTGATGATTGTTTTTTTTATTTTTTGATAAGCCAAATGGCGAACTATTGATTTGAAAATTTGTCAAATTCGGAATCCAATTGGGTCTTTTCCAAATTTTTACTGGCAACAATAATTCGATGTTTAAAGGTTATATCCTCCCCTTGATCCAGACTTAGGTTTAACGCTTCCTTGCCATCACTAAAGACTTCCTGTCCTAGGGGATTGGCAGCAAAAAGGCCATAACCACGCGTATGCCAATAGGTAGGATAACCGGCATTGGAAGTGTGGTCCAATATTGCCAGGGATATTTTTTCATCGCCAATATTGGATCTTAAATTTACCCAATTGGATCTTTTTCCCCAACAGTCGTTCCCTTCAATATTCTCGCTGTTAATGTAATTCCCATTTACACCTTCATTGTTTAGGACGGGGACACCGGTGGGGATTCCATTGGAATCGGTAAAAATATCTGGCTTGTCCGAGGGGTGCTCCAATTCGCGTGTTACCCTTATGCCCAAGACTCCTTCCTTATTGTCCTTAAATATTACTTTTTCATTGGGAGCACTAAGGTTGGTGATACGATCTATGGAGTATTCGTCGTGGTCACCTCTAAAAATAAAAGTGGTATTTTCTTTGAGCAAAACCTTTCCTTCGTTAGAAACCCAATCCATGGCCACCTTTAGGCTCGCTTCCTCGTTCCCGTCTTCAGTGCCCAGTATTTCCTTGTGAAGAATGGTGCCGTAACTTCCTCTTTTTTCAACCTTTATGGAATCTGAATTGTTCCAAAAGTCCAATCCGTTCACATCGCCGTAATTAAACCACACTCCTACGTGATGGGGATGGTCCACCCTTTCTCCCACAGACGGCTCCAAGGGATATTTTCTGGTAATCTTGGTGCCCTTGGGGGTAATTAGGGGATATAGTACCGGTTTTTTAATGTTGGTAGGATAGATATAGGAGGTAAATAGATTGCCATCAATAAAGACATCCACCTTTTTTTCTTGGTCGTTTCGAACCAGTTTTATTCTTTTTTCCGCCTTGGTTTGTAAATCGCTATCGGTCGTTTTATTGGACTTGGCCTGCTTACAGGAAACCATAAAGAGTAGGGCCATAACACTGTATAAGCCCGATTTAAGAAGTAGTGTTGGTGTGTTCATACTTGTTGATCGGTATTGGATTAATTAGTTTCAGGTGGTGATAATTCCACTACATTTTTCCAATTTTGATGTTTCGGAAGCTGGTGGTCATCTCTGTGTTGGGGTGTAGTTGCAATCCTATGGGGCCGGTTTTAACATAATTGTCAGAGGTGTAGCTCATAACGTGTTTGTTATTGAGCCATACTTCATAATATCCCGCAATGGCTATCACTTTTATGGTGTTCCAGTCGTTGGGCTTTAGGATTTCCTTGACATTTTGGGCCTCTATGGGATATCCTTTTCCCGCAATATAGGGAGAGCCGGTCATATCGCGCTTTAAAGAGCCCGAAATGCCCATCTGTATTTGTTGCGAATCGTTCCTGATGAAGATTCCAGTATCTACCGTTCCTTCCTCGTATCTAAAATCGGTTTCTAACACAAAATCGGTATATTCCTTGTCCGTCCACAATATGGATCCCTTTTTGTCAGGACCACTTTTGGCCCGTAATACTCCGTTTTCCACGGACCACCATATGTTGTTTTCCGGAACAACCCACCCTTTGAGATTTTTTCCGTTAAAAGCACTTTTAAGAACCGGGTCCTGTGCGAACATGTTTAACGTAATAAAACTGACTATAAGAAACGTATAAATAATTTTTGTTTTCATTTAATTATGGTTTTAACGGTGATTCTATAAATTGGAATGCGGTCAATGACTACCTAAAAGAGTTCTTAATTTATTGAGCATTACATTAAACTATCGTTAATGTGGCAGCGTTTTTTTATAAAACTATTTAAAAACTATGTCAAATTCCAATTTTAACTGCCAAAATTTATAGGAAACCTAAGTAATGGTAAAATACCATTAAGTAGAGTTAAGAATTGTGAAGTTAAGCATCGTCTTAGTAGAAAAGAACCTAAGGTCTTGTCTTTTATCCTGGACAATTAAACCGGTATTCCATAAGATACCATTGGGAAATTATCAATTGGATTTGGTTTTTAAAATATTGGGTGATTTTTAAGGCATTACGGCAATTCTTATATTGGGGTTGTTTCATTCGTTTTTTAACTGTTATTTTTGTGAATACAGTAAGTAACCATAACCTATAATTTTTAGACAATGAGCAAAAGCAAGTATACGAAGCCTCTTCGTTGGGGTATAATTGGTTGCGGAGCTGTTACCGAGGTAAAAAGTGGGCCACCTTATCAACAGACCAAAGATTTTCAATTGGTAGCCGTAATGCGCAGGGATGAGGAAAAGGCGAAGGACTATGCCAAGAGACATGGTGTCCCAAAATTTTATGCCAAGGCGGAGGATTTGATTCTGGATCCAGAGGTAGATGCGGTGTACATTGCAACGCCCCCGGACACCCATAAACATTATGCCTTAATGGTAGCCAAAGCCGGCAAGCCATGTTGTGTGGAGAAACCCATGGCGCCCAGTTATGCGGATAGCTTAGAGATGTACAATGTTTTCAGGGAAAGGGAATTGCCTCTTTTTGTAGCTTATTATAGGCGTTCCTTGCCAAGGTTTTTAAAAATTAAGGAATGGATAAGCAATGGTGCGATTGGAGCTGTAAGACATATCCGTTGGCACCTTTCCAAGCCTCCGAGTAAGGAAGATCTGGCAAAAACGTACAATTGGAGAACCGATGGTGAAATTGCGCCCGGGGGCTATTTTGATGATCTGGCCAGCCACGGGTTGGACTTGTTTTCCTATTATCTTGGGGATATTGAAAATGTCTTTGGGGTAAGCACCAACCAACAAGGTCTATATACCGCAAAAGATGCCATCGCGGCTTGTTGGATATATAAAAATGGAGTTACAGGGGAAGGCAGTTGGAATTTTGGCACCTCCGATAGGGAGGATAAAGTGGAGATTATTGGCAGCGAGGGTAAAATAGTATTCTCCGTATTTAATGAAGAGGATATTATCTTGACCAATGCAAACGGAACAACAAATCTCTTTATAGATCATCCTAAGCATGTGCAACAGTTTCATGTGGAAAATATACGGATGCATTTGCTGGAAAACGGGGAACATCCTTCTACAGGACTATCTGGGTTGCACACCAGTTGGGTAATGGACAAAATCTTAGGGCAGCTCTAAAGGAGTCAATTGGAGATGATCACTGAATTACCGCTATAGGTGGCACGGTAAAATAGCAGGTCGTGATAAGTCTTGCCATCGTCCGGCCTGTTCATTAATTGTCCGGTAAACAAATTGTATTCATAACCTTCACAGGAGCAGGTCACCAATTGGCCCTCCAATGACATTGTGGAACAGTCGTTCGGGGCATGGTTGGGACAGCTGGCCTCCCAGGCCATGAAGGAATTAAATCCGGTATTGATAACAAATGCACCTCTGGTGCCCACTGCTGCGTTACTCACATAGATGGCACTACCCGTATTGGTCAAGGCGCTGTAAGAAGGTAGGTTCAAATTAAGATCAAACCTAAAGCTAATCTCCTGTAGGTACGGATTTCTATTGGTAGAGTTCTTGTCGCAGGACAAGAAAAAAAAGAAAAGTAATATTCCCAATATGCGTTTCATATGGCTGTGCCTATTTAAATAACTTGAACAAAATTGAACAAAATTTATGTATATTTGTCTTAAATCCTCTTTAAAAAAAGAGGATTTTCCTATTTATTTAATGTAGAACTTATGAGTAAGGTATCTTATTATACAGCAGAAGGGCTAAAAAAATTGAGAGAGGAACTTAATTATCTAAAGGATGTTGAGCGCCCAAAGGCTTCCCAGGCAATTGGTGAGGCCAGGGATAAGGGGGATCTATCCGAAAATGCCGAATATGATGCCGCCAAGGAGGCACAAGGTTTGTTGGAGATGAAAATCTCCAAGATGGAAGAGACTTTGGCCAATGCAAGGTTAATAGATGAATCACAACTTGATACCTCCAAGGTGCTGGTACTCTCTACCGTTAAATTGAAGAATTTGAATAACGGAATGGAAATGAAATATACTCTTGTAGCAGAAAGTGAAGCAGATCTCAAGACGTCAAAAATTTCTGTGAGTTCGCCAATAGGTAAGGGGCTACTGGGTAAAAAAGTAGGAGATACAGCGGAAATTACCGTTCCCAATGGGACATTGAAATTTGAAATTTTGGAAATTTCCAGATAGATGATTTTAAATAACAAAGAAGGGGCCTCAGTTGATTTATTTAATTGAGGCCTTGTGTTTTATGACTTTTGTCTGTGGCTACATTAGCAGCAGTAAAGTTGGTCAAGGAAGGCAAAGAACAAGTTAGGGTACATATTTTAAAATATTTGCCTATCTTTTAAGTTAATTTTATTAGTGAAACCCAATTTTGGGAAGTCAGTAAGACGCACTTAAAATTGCAAGTTGATCTAATCCCGCCTTTTTCGGCGGGATCTAGGTTCAATACCTCGACCCTAGGGTCGATTCCTATTATTGGGTTCGGGGCCTGCCTTTGTCGGCAGGCCTGCCCTTAGGTTTAATACCTTTTATTTCAGAAATATGTCATCAATATTTACCAAAATTATCAACGGAGAGATTCCGTCCTATAAAATTGCCGAGGACGACAATTATTATGCCTTTTTGGATATTAATCCCAATGCGCCGGGGCACACTTTATGCGTCCCCAAAAAAGAGGTGGACAAACTTTTGGACCTGGATGAGCAAACCTATTTGGGGCTCATGGCCTTTTCCCGGAAAATAGGCTTGGCCATTGAAGCCAGTGTTCCTTGTAACAGGGTTGGTTTAACCGTAATTGGCTTGGAAGTTCCCCATGTACACGTACATTTAATTCCTTTAAATGGAATGCGCGATGCTACTTTTCAGCACAAGGCCTCGCTGACCCCCAAGGATTTTACGGAGATAGCGGAAAAAATCAAGTCCAATATTAAATAATCCCTTCCAGGGCAATATAAATACCGGCAGCAACGACCACTATAAGTAGCAGGGTTAGCACATAAAACAAGGTGGTGAAGCGTATGGAGGCACGGTCTGGTGCAATCATTTTTTGGTAGTAATCATATACCCGTTCTATGTCCTCTGTCCAGGCAACCGGATAGATCATGGAATTGCATTTTTTGCATTTTATTTCGTGGGTGATGTCCTTGGTGGTCCGGTCATATAGTCGGCCATAGGTATGCCTTTGATAAAAGGTCAATTTTAACTCCTGGTTAAAACATTCGGGACAATTGTTCGTTAAATCCGCTTCCTTAATTACAACTAATTTCTCCTTTGCCATCACCTTAATTTTTAACTTTAAATGTAATTTGCATTATAGTGCCCTCCTTAGTGGAGGTCAGTACTTTAATTTTCCCTTTATGGTATTCTTCCACAATTCTTTTTACCAAGGAGAGCCCTAGGCCCCACCCCCTTTTTTTTGAGGTCACCCCTGGATTAAATATAGTCTGAAAATTCTTTTTTGGTATACCACTGCCCGTATCTGAAATTAAGACCCTGACCCAGTTGCCGTTAGGAACTATCTCAATGGCAATACTACCCTTTCCCCTCATGGCATCAATACCATTTTTTACCAAGTTTTCAATGGTCCAATTGTATAAAGCCTTGTTCAAGAGCACTGGTACACGGTCCACTTGTGAATTGAACGAAAACCGGATGAGTTTGGAACTTCTTAATTTTAAATAATCAAATGCATTTTTAGTTTCTTCAACAATATCGTGCTCATTCAGTATGGGTAGGGATCCAATTTTTGAAAAACGTTCCGTTATGGTTTCCAATCGGCTAATATCCTTTTCAATTTCCTTGGTAATTTCCGGGTTAATATTTTCGGATCTCAATAATTCGTTCCATCCCAAGAGTGAGGAAAGGGGGGTGCCAATCTGGTGTGCTGTTTCTTTGGCCATACCGGCCCAAAGTTTATTTTGTTCGGAAGTTTTATTGGTCCTGAACAAAAAATAGATTACTGTGCCAAAAAGGAAGATGATCAATAAAAGGGCAATTGGGTAATATTTTAACTTGGTAAGCACTTCGGAATTGCCGTAATATAAGGTGGCCAAGTTTTCTCCCTTGTACTCGATGGAGATAGGTTTGTTTTCCGCTTTGAATCTATTTATTTTTCCGTGGATGAAAGTAGTATCGGTTTTCTGGACCCCGGGCATATTGTTCACTTTTATGGTACTGTCCTTGTTTACCAGTATCATGGGGGTGGAGGTATTGTTCTGAAATATTTTGATGTGAAGATTCCCTGGATCGGCGTCAACGGGAAGGGACAGAAATTCAGATTGTGCCGTAGCCCAAATTTCCATTTTATGACGTTCCTCTTCCTTAAACTTCTTAAAAAAACTGTTGGTGTTCCACAGTATTAAGCTCACAATAGCAAAGGAGGCTATTAATAGCAGAAGGTTCGAAGTTTTCTTTTTAGGACTAAAATCCATCCATCTATAAAATTATACTTAAATATAACGTAATTTGGACAAAGATATTCTATTTTGATATCTCCCTCTTTATTTCATTTTGCCTACATTTTATGTACCTTTGCATGCTATGAAAAAAATGGTTTCCATCACGGTTTCAGAAGTATCCACCGCTAGATTGCATGGGTATTTATTGGGTAGTGTTGGGCCAAGGCCTATTGCTTTTGCCAGTACCGTTGATGGTAAAGGGAGACCTAATTTATCCCCCTTTAGTTTTTTTAATGTCTTTGGTTCCAATCCGCCTATTTTGATTTTTTCTCCCTCCCGAAGGGTCAGGGACAATAGCACTAAACATACCTTGGAGAATGTGTTGAACAATATGGAGGTGGTCATAAATGTAGTGAACTATGACATGGTGCAACAAATGTCTCTGGCAAGTACGGAGTACAAGGAGGGCGAGAACGAATTTATCAAGTCCGGTCTAAGCATGTTGCCTTCAGATTTGGTAAAACCTTTTAGGGTGGCTGAATCACCAGTGCAGTTTGAGTGCAAGGTAATTAAAGTGGAACCTCTGGGAAACGAGGGCGGTGCAGGTAATCTAATTTTTTCGGAAGTGCTAAAAATACATATAGATGCCGATATCTTGGATGAAAATGGGGTCATTGATCAATATAAGATAGATCAAGTAGCCCGGATGGGGGGCAATTGGTACAGCAGGGCCAATATGGGATTGTTTGAAGTGCCCAAACCAGTTTCCAACTTGGGAATTGGCGTTGACCAAATCCCTGAACATATTCGGTTGAGCAATGTACTTACTGGCAATGATTTGGGAATGTTGGGCAATATAGAAAAATTACCATCCCGGGAGGAGGTGGGACAGTACGTTGATAATAACGTGAATTTAAGGTCTATTCTGAGTTCGGGTAATATAAGGTTGCTCCATACAAAGGCCCAAGAGCTGTTAAAGGCTAAGGATGTGCTTTCTGCATGGAAGGTTTTATTGGCGGAGATACCCTCATAGTAGAATTAATATTGGATTTTTATCATTTATTTGTTTTTATTGAAGTAATTGTGGGAAGCAAAGTAGATTGAGGACAAGTAATATTTTAAGAGCATAACCGCTAATAACGAAGATGTGATATTTTGTTTTAGGTGTTCCTGATCAAAATGCTTAATATTGACAAGAAAAGAATTGAAAGTAGAATTATATAAATAGCAAAATGGAAGTACAAGGGAAAATTAAAATGGTAGGTGAGACCCAAACCTTTGGGAGCAACGGATTTAGAAAGAGGGAAGTAGTGGTGACTACGGAGGAGCAGTATCCACAACATATAATGGTGGAGTTTGTACAGGATAAATGCGACCTTTTAAATAATTATGCAGCTGGCCAAGCGGTAAAAATAAGTATTAATCTGAGAGGTCGGGAATGGGTGAACCCACAGGGGGAGACCAAATATTTCAATTCCATACAAGGTTGGAGAATAGAAAGTTTACAGGATGAAGCAAATGCTCCTGGAATGCCTCCTGTGCCGCCAATGGAAGCTTTTGAACCAGCGGATGATGTAAATAACGATGATCATGACGATTTGCCTTTCTAATTAGGGCCTAAAAATTATGTGCAGCAGAATTGCACCCTTTTTTTGGAGGGTGTATTTTCAATATAAGGAAAACCTATTCAGTTTGTAACCGAATGGGTTTTCTTAATTTTAGGGCTATAAATCAATTTCAAAATGTTTTTCCTTAATCATCGCTTACTGTTTCCCGATGTAGAAAATGCCGATGATGACGGATTGTTGGCAGTGGGGGGCGATTTGTCCCCGGAGCGATTGCTCTTGGCATATCGGAATGGGATATTTCCATGGTTCAATGAAGATTCCATGATTCTTTGGTGGAGTCCAGATCCTCGGATGGTACTTTTTCCAAACGAAATTAGGATTTCTAAAAGTATGCGGCAGGTTATAAAATCCAATAGATTTACAATTTCATGGAATACCCAATTTGAAAAGGTTATTGATTCCTGCTCTGCTATAAAACGCAAAGGTCAGGAAGGAACTTGGATAACCCCGGAAATGAAAAGCGCATACTTGCGCTTATATCAAATGGGAATTGCAAAGTCTATGGAAGTATGGGAAAACGATCTTTTGGTAGGAGGGCTTTATGGAATAGACCTTGGAAACGTATTTTGTGGGGAAAGTATGTTCAGCAAAACCAGTAACGCTTCCAAATACGCTTTTATATGTCTGGCCAAAGAGTTGCAGCAAAAGGAGTATAGGTTAATCGACTGTCAGGTGTACACTACCCATTTGGAAAGTCTTGGCGCAAAAGAAATCCCTAGAAAGCAATTCATCAAAATTTTAAAAGGTTAGTCCGTAAATTACTTTTTACGCTTTCAATATAAAACGCGGTCATAGTTGGCAGGTAAGGCAACTGCAATATTTGTTAAATTTCCCTCGGCATCGAAAATTGCTATAAAGTCTTCTTTTTTATCCACTTTTTTTCCACGAAACATAAGTCTATAAGTGTTGCTGGGCAATATCAAGTTTTGAAAAGTATTTTTCAGTATATTTTTTGAGGTTCCCGGGTAACGTTGTTGGATATATTTAATTCTAATGTTTTTAAAATTCTCCCTTAAATATGAGTCTATATGGGCATATGTATCCGTTGGGATATCAACTTCCTTAACTGTGAACCCCGTATTTTGAATGGCTCCCTTTTCGTTGAAATCGATATGATAGTGCATTTTTTTTATCCTAAATTTTAGGATATAGGTAATCTTGGAAGAATCAACTTCTCGATAGTACCTTATGTATCTGGCACTCTCCATGGGTAGGTTGTCCTTGTTTATGGAAGGAAATTGTGATTTTTTTATGCGATGCTCCCGTTCCAATTTTGTTTGGGAAAAACATGTTGGGCCGAGCATCATTAATAACACCAAGGCAATATAGCTATACTTCATTATATCTAAAACAATTTATCTCATGGTCATTTACCATACCGGTGGCCTGCATATGGGCATAAATTACGGTACTCCCAACAAATTTGAAACCGCGTTTTTTTAAATCTTTACTTATGGCATCGGACAAAGGGGTATTGGCCGGGGCATTTTTATAGTCCCTATGACTGTTCTTAATGGGTTGGCCGTTGACAAATCCCCAGATATAATTACTAAAACTACCAAATTCCTTTTGAAGGGCTATATATGCCTGGGCGTTGGTAATAGTGGCCTTTATCTTCAGCTTGTTCCTGATTATCCCGGTATCCTGCAACAAGGAGTCAATTTTGGATTCCCCGTATTTAGCTATTTTTTTGTAATCAAAATGATCAAACGCCTGTCTGAAATTTTCCCTTTTTCTCAAAATGGTAATCCAGCTTAATCCTGCCTGAAAGGTTTCCAAGATCAAAAATTCAAATAACAGTTCATCATCCTTTATAGGGACTCCCCATTCTTCGTCGTGGTACTTTTCGTATAGGGCATCGCCCTTACACCAGCCACATCTATGTTTTTCCATTTTTAATATTCAAACTTTTTTTTAAAGATAAAGAAACCTTGATTTTAATAATGGGATTTACCTACTTTTTGTTTTTGGATTTTTTTACTGGGTTTCTTGGCAAAACCTCTTCCGGGAAGGGAAATAGGATGGTGGAATTCTTTTCTGCCGCTATATTGGAAAGGGTTTGGTATAACCTTAGCTTTATGGCGGAAGGCGATTGATCGATCAATTTACCTGCTTCCAATAATTTGCCCGCTGCCTGTTCCTCGGCAAGGGCCAGGATAATTCGCGCCCTACGGGACCTTTCGGCTTCTGCTTGGTTGGCCATCATACGCTTCATGTTTTCCGGTAGTTGAATGTCCTTGATTTTAACATCGATAATTTCAATGCCCCATTCCTTAGTCTCCAATTCAACAATGGCCTTGATGTTTTTTCCCATTTCCTCACGTTTGGAAAGGATAGTGTCCAGTTCAACCTTACCACAAACATCCCTTAAGGCGGCTTGGGCCAATTGGGTAATGGCAAAGCGGTATTCCTCCACTTCCAAAACAGCTTTTTCAGGATTTTTTATTTTAAAGAAAACAACTCCATCTATGCTACAGGGAACATTGTCCTCGGTCATTACTTCCTGGGAAACAATATTGATCGTGATTACCCGTATATCCACAACCTGTATGGTCTCCACAATGGGAATAATCCACCTGAAACCAGGTTGTAAGGTCTTTACATATTTGCCAAACCTAAATTTTAATGCTCTTTTGTATTCGAAGACTACCCGTATGCCGGCCAATAGGAATAGTACGGTAATAATACTGAGAATGAAAGGTGGTGCCATGATTATCGTGGATTAAAATTTGTAATTAACTCTTAAAAAAAGTATTCGGACGGAATGGAAAATTAGTTGCTTATTTCTTGGTCCATTGTCAACATCAGAAAAAGATTATAAAACTCCAATTCTGTAAGGGGCAGATTTACTGAAAGTTACGAAAATTACGGGGCAGGTGAAAATAATAGTTTCCTAAAATTGATTTGCAAATAAAGGTTATACCTAATTCTTCTTTTTTGGAACATTATTTATAGTGCTCAGGTATACTTGAAACTACGATATTGCCTTCTATCTTCTGGTAAGCCCCGTTGTTTTAGGTAATATGGGTAGTCTTGTACGGGTTACCGGGATTGCTTTTGGAAATGACAGCAGTTAAATGTTCAAAAAACCTATCAAAAGGAACAAAATTCTTTAGTTTTTCGGATTTGTACAATACCTATTCTATAGGATTTTTGTATAAGTTTTAATTAATTATCAAAAAGGACATTAATTTTTTGGATGATATAGTATATTTAGGAATTGTATACAATTAACAGCCAAACCATTACTATGCCTTTACTTATAGTTGTACTCGGATTAATACTCCTCTTTTTACTCATTGCCAAATTTAAACTGAATGCCTTTATAGCATTTATAATTGTATCTCTTGCCGTGGGAATTGCGGAAGGAATGGATTTGGACCAGGT
>Ga0209344_10003469_pt1 | contig 15516 bp, 9 predicted proteins | sample Cruoilmetagenom6_FD_187293 | JGI IMG/M metagenome (GOLD analysis project Ga0209344, IMG submission 187293) | Oil polluted marine microbial communities from Coal Oil Point, Santa Barbara, California, USA - Santa Barbara Oil Seep Sample 6 (SPAdes)... | ecosystem: Environmental > Aquatic > Marine >...
CGTGCCAGCAGCGATGGTGTGCTGCGCCGCTATCCTTATGGGGTCCGGGTCGAGGATATCCTTTACCCCTCGCTGGCCAGCGTATTGGCCAATGCATCTCCCTCGGATGCCGAATTTGTGGTCGATTACGGTATCGAGGTTGATACCATCGATGTGATTTCCATCACCGATATTCTTAATGACCGGATTGAACCGGCGCGGATCGCGGGCAGACAGGTTGTCATCGGCGCGAGCGCGCAGGAGCTGCGCGACAATTTCACTGTGCCCCGTTACGGCATTCTGCCCGGGGCCATGCTGCAGGTGCTGGCGGCGGAAACCCTCAAACAGAATCGTGCCCTGCAAAGCGGCAACGCCTTGAACGGGGTCACGCTGGCCCTGATCATCGCCGCCGGTTTTCTGCTGTGCCGCTGGAAATTCGGTCTGGTGGCCGCGATTGTGGTGAGCACGCTTCTGTGTGCGGGGGCGGAGGTCATGGCGGTCATGCTGCAGGCAGGATCTGCTCTGGCCATCGATACGGCCAGCGCGCATATGGGCTTTTTTGTTCTGGCGGTGGCCGGGTCGTTCCGTGAGCTGGACCGGCGTTATGTCCTTATCGGCAAGACCCGGCGCGAGCGTGACGTCACCCAGCGCATCCTCAACCGGGTGATTGCTGATAATTTTGACGGTGTGCTCGTCGTCTCCGGCGACGGCATCGTGATTACCGCCAGCCGGTTTGCGGATGAACTGTTGGGCCTGCCCAATGGGGGCAGCACGATTGGTGCCGATATCGCTGATGTTTTGCCCCCGGTTCTGGCTGCAGAGGTCAAGGTCGCCCTGCAATTGCAGGACGACATGCCCCAGACCGCCGAACCCCACGAGGCCACGATTGTCGACGGGACCGGTGCCAGACGGGTGGTGGAATATGTCATCACGCTGTCGCGGGTCGAGGCCATGCCGGGCAAGGAGCTGCAGGAGCCGGGCAGTGCTGTCGCCTGTCTGACATTCCGCGATATTACCGACCGCCGTGCCACCGAAACCCGTTTGAGCTATCTCGCGGCCCATGATCCGCTGACCGGAGCATTGTCACGAACCAAATTCGATGAACTGATCACGACCGCCATGCAGTCCGAGGATGGTCAGATGATCGGCATGACTGTCATCATGCTCGATTTGTCGCGGTTCAAGATCATCAATGATACGCTGGGTCACGCCAAGGGCGATGCGCTGCTGCGTCAGGTCGTGGATCGCTTCAAGGCCTGCGATGTGGATTGTGTCGCGCGCATGGGCGGCGACAGTTTTGCCGCGGCGCGCGCCGGTATTCTCGATGGGGTGGAGCTGGAGGCATTCTGTTACACGGTACTGGGGCGGATTTCCGAGGACTACCGGCTCGGGGACCGCAGGGCGATGATTGGTGCCCGTATCGGTGTGACCACAACCGATGATTCAGGTTTTGATCCTGATATATTGATTTCCCATGCAGATATGGCCTTGTCGGCAGCCAAGGCCAAGCCGGTCAATGGTTATGCCGTTTATAATTCCGAAATGGATGAGCGGCTCAATGAGCTGCGCGAAATGGAAGATGCGCTGCGCAATGCCATGGCCCGTGACGAGTTTTTCGTCGTTTATCAGCCGCAAGTGCTGCTTGAGGATCAGTCGCTGATCGGCGCCGAAGCCCTGATGCGCTGGAATCACCCAACCCTCGGGCTGGTCTCACCGGCCAAATTCATTCCTGTCGCCGAGGAAACCGGCATTATTCTTGATCTGGGGCGCTGGATACTGGCGGCAGCCTGCAAGGAAGCCGCATCCTGGCCGCAGCCGATCAAACTTGCTGTCAATGTTTCGCCCCTGCAATTCGAGTTCGGTGATGTCGTCGCCGATGTCAGAAACGCGCTGGAGATATCCGGCCTGCCGCCCGGCCAGCTTGACGTGGAAATCACCGAGGGGCTGTTCATTGACAACCCGGAGCGTGTTACGCGCAAGCTTGAGGCGATCAAGGCGCTGGGCGTTGGTGTGGCGCTTGACGATTTCGGTACCGGTTTTTCATCCCTGAGCTATCTTGGGCAATTGCCGGTCGACAAGATCAAGATTGATCAGGCCTTTGTGCGCGGCCTGCCGGCAGATCAGCATGCAGCAGCTATTGTGCGTGCGGTCATGACATTGTCTGAGTCTCTTGGCAAAAGAGTGGTTGCAGAGGGAATCGAGAATGCAGATCAGGCATGGATGCTCCGGTTGGCCGGATGCCATATCGGGCAGGGGTATTATTTCGGCAGGCCGATGGCTGGCAGTGACATTGTCGCGCGCATGCAAACCAGCGATGTCAGGGCGCGGGCCATGGTTTCGGGCTAGGCTTTGCCTGGCCTTCGCGCTTCTCACCTTTATGGCCGCGCCCCTCAAGGCGGCGACCCTTGAACAAATGGCCGGTCAGATGATCATGGTCGGCTTTACCGGCAATGGTGTTTCCGACAGCTCGATCAAGGCCTTGCGCGCCATCGTTGCTGAGGGCGGCGTTGGCGGGGTGATGTATCTCAAGTTCAATGTGCAAAGCCTTGCCGCCGTGAAAGCCATGAATGATGCCTTCACTGCCGCCGCGCCCGATTTGCCGCCCTTTATCGCGCTCGATCAGGAGGGGGGCAGTATTGAGCGGCTGACCTCTGATGTGGGGTTCCGGGAAATCCCGTCCGCCGCCAATATCGCCAGGGCAGGGACCCCTCAGGAGGCCGAACCGATCTACCGGGGTATGGCGGCAGGTCTTTCCGCGCTGGGGTTCAATCTCAATTTTGCCCCGGTGGTTGATCTCAACATCAATCCCGATAACCCCATTATCGCCCGCTATGGCCGCTCCTTCGGCCGCGAGGCGCAAAAGGTGGCGGATTATGCCAGCGCCTTCATCACCGCCCATCATCGCGAAAAGGTGCTGACGGTGCTCAAGCATTTCCCCGGCCACGGCTCGTCGGAGAGCGATAGCCATGCCGGCTTTGTCGATATCACCAAGACCTGGCAGGCCGATGAGCTCGAACCCTACCGGATGCTGATCACCAAGGGTCTGGTCGACATGGTGATGGTGGGACATTTATTCCATCAAAAATTCACCGCCGATGCAGCAGCCCAACCGCCCGCAAGCCTGTCGCCGGCCTGGATCACCGGCGTCTTGCGCCACCAGCTCGGTTTTGACGGTGTGGTCATCAGCGATGATCTGGAAATGTCGGCAATCCGCGAGCATTTCGGCTTTCGCGCCGCTATTCTCCGCGCCGTAAATGCCGGTACGGATATTCTGCTTTTCTCCAATACTGTTCAGTATCACATTGGTCTGGCCGGTGAGGTGCGGGATATTCTCGTGCAGGAAGCGGAGCGGGATCCGGCCTTCAAGGCCCGAATCGCCCAGAGTTACGCGCGGATTCTGGCCTTGAAACAGCGCCTCGACGGCTAGCAGAACCTCCGCTTGCCTTCTCGCCATCCAGATGATAATTGGTCAGTAATGCTGACATAATGGTGTGACGAAATGAATACGGCCCTGATCCTTGGTTTTCTGCTCTTGGCGCTACCGGCCTATTTCACACCGGGGCCGAATAACCTGATGCTGCTGACATCGGCCGCCAAGTTCGGCACAAGGCGCACCTGGCCGCACGCCCTGGGCATCATCTTTGGTTTTCCCTTTATGGTATTTGCGGTTGGGCTGGGGCTGGGCGAGGTTTTCACCTGGTTTCCCGCCCTTAAAACCATCCTCAAATACGTGGCCGCCGCCTATTTCCTGTGGATGGCCTGGCACTTGCTGGGCTTGAAAATCGGTGAGGCTGACGCTGCCGAGCGCCCGATGACCACGCTTGAGGCGGCCCTGTTTCAATGGGTAAATCCCAAGGCCTGGGCCATGGGGGCCAGTTTTGTCGCGGCCTTCGTCGTGCCCGGCGAGGGGCGCATAGCCTCTATTTTGTTGCTTACCCTTGGCTGTCTTGCTATCGCTCCGCTCTCTTCTGTGGTCTGGATGGTCTTTGGCCAGCAGTTGCAGAACCTGCTGCGGCGCACGGGTACGGAACGGTTTCTGGGGCTAATTCTCGCCTTGCTGATGGTTGCAGCGGTTGTGCTGTTCCTTCTTTGACGGGTTCCCGGTAAACTGTCACGAAACCGTAGTGGAACGGCTTCATGTTCCGCGCAAATGCCGGGACCGAAAGGATAGATTCGTTTGATGGCAGATAGCAACGAGGTGAGGCGCGTCAGGGCGCTGTTCATATCGGACGTGCATCTTGGTATGCGCGCCATTCAGGTTCAGAGATTGCTCGATTTTCTGCGCCATCATGATGCCGAAATGATCTATCTGGTCGGCGACATTCTTGATGGATGGCGCTTGCAGAAATCATGGCGTTGGCCCAGCGAATATAATGAACTCACCCAGGCCCTGCTCGAAAAGGCAGGCAAGGGCACGCGGGTGGTCTACCTGCCGGGCAATCATGATGAATTCCTGCGCGAATATCTCGGCACCTATTTCGGCGAGATCGAATTCATCGACCGCACCATTCATACCAGCGCCCAGGGGCTGACCTATCTGGTCATCCATGGCGACCAGTTCGATGTGGTGGTGCGCCATGCCAAATGGCTCGCCCATGTGGGCGACTGGGCCTATAATTTTGCCCTCAGGGTCAACATCGTCATCAACTGGATTCGCCGCCGTCTCGGCCTCAGCTATTGGTCGCTTTCCGCCTGGGCCAAGCAAAAGGTCAAGGGCGCGGTCAGTATTATTGGCCGGTTTGAAGAAGCTTTATCGCTTGAGGCGCAACAAACCGGGGTCGACGGCGTTATATGTGGGCATATTCATCATGCTGACATGCATGACCGGCTAGGCATACATTACATCAATACCGGCGACTGGGTGGAAAGTTGCACTGCCGTCGCCGAAACCTTTGATGGCGCGTTCGAATTGATCCGCTGGACCGAGACAGTCCCGGAAAAGCCGAAACCGAAGCGCCGGGGTATGAGAAAGGCGAGGGCCAGTGGCTAAAACTCTGATCGTCACGGATGCCTGGAAACCGCAAACCAACGGGGTTGTGCGGTGCCTGGAAGCCGTGAGTTCAGAATTACGCAGCCGTGGCGGCAAAGTGGTCTTCCTCGCACCAGACAAGTTCTGGACGCTGCCCATGCCTACCTATCCCGAAATTCAGCTGGCTCTGGCCCCGATCGGTGCCGTCGGCGATTTCATCAACCGGCACCGGCCTGACCATATCCACATCGCCACCGAAGGCCCGCTCGGCTTTCAGGCGCGCCTGCATTGTGAAGGTGAACAATTGGCGTTCACCACCAGCTTCCACACCCGTTTTCCCGAATATGTTGCCGCGCGCATGCCGGTGCCTGCCGAAATGCCGACCGAATTGAGCTATGCCTATTTGCGCTGGTTTCATTCAGGGGCCGCCACAACCCTGGTGCCCACCCGGTCCGTCGCCGATGATTTGCAGCGCCGCGATTTCAACAATATCAGCGTCTGGTCGCGCGGTGTCGACAAATCCCTGTTCGCGCCTGGCCCGAAAACCCGCTTCACCGATTTGCCTGGTCCGCATCTGCTTTATGTCGGGCGTATTGCCGTTGAAAAAAACGTTGCCGCTTTCCTCCAGCTCAAAACCCCCGGTTCCAAGATTGTGGTCGGCGAGGGTCCTCAGCTTGATGAGCTGAAACACCGCTTTCCGAAGGCCCATTTTCTCGGCCGCAAGACCGGTGAAGAGCTGACCGAACTCTATCGCAGTGCTGATGTCTTCGTTTTCCCCAGCAAAACCGACACTTTCGGCAATGTCATGATCGAGGCCATGTCCTGCGGTGTGCCCGTGGCCGCCTATCCGGTGACTGGCCCGATTGATGTGCTGACCGATCCACGCTGCGCTGCCATGGATCATGATCTCGATGTGGCAACCGCCAGGGCCCTGACCTTGTCGCGTCACGCCGCCAGCGCCCATGCCAGCACCTTTACCTGGGCCCATTGCACCGATCAGTTCCAGTCTGCCCTTGTGCCCATCATCGCCCGGCGTCATCAGGCTGCTTGAGCGGTAATACAACCTGCCTTGCCAAAGCAGCGGGCAGGGGGCATGCTGGCGCGGTAATGCAATTATCCCCGAGGCGTCCTTAAATGAATCTGCCGTTTGCGGAGCGGTTGAGGTCACCCCTCGGCCGGACGTCGCTCTTCTATTTCTCCCTGTTCATGATCCCTGCGGTCGCCAATCCCTACCTGCCGCTCTGGCTGGCGGATCAGGGCATTCCCGAAGCCCAGATCGGGGCGATCAACGCTGTGCCGATCTTCATTATGATCCTGCTCAATCTGGTGGTCGGGCGCATTGCCGACAAGGCCAGCGACTGGCGTCAGGTGATTATTTTCGGTGCTGTTTTTGCCGGTGTCGTGCCCTTCGGGCTGTTTTTTGCGCATGGATTCTGGGGCGTTCTGATTGTCTGGGCACTGATCATCCTGCCATTTCAGGCGATCTCCCCGGTAGCGGACGCCGCCACCATGCGGCTGGCGCGCCGCAGCGGCGCCAATTTCGGTGCGATCAGGCTTTGGGGCACTATCGGCTTTATCGTCATGACCCTGACAGCGGGCGTTCTGCTGGACCAGTTCGGCGTGACTGCCTTTGTCTGGGTGATTGTCGGCGTCAGCGTGTTCCGGGCGGCCCTCTCTCTGCAACTGCCCTATTTCCGCAGCGCCGAAGGGTCGCAGCCCCACGCCGTCAGCACGCTTGAGCCGCTCACCGAATTGCAGGCCGTCAGCCCGCTGGTCGCTACCCGCCTCAAGGAAATCTGGCGGCCGTGGTTCTTTCTGCCGCTTTTGGGGGCAGCGCTATTGCATGCCAGCCATATGCTGCAAATGAGTTTCGGGGCTTTGCTCTGGCGCGAGCAGGGCATTTCCGCGGCCGTTATCGGCCCGCTCTGGGCCGTGGCGCCGGTGGGTGAGATTTTTATCATGCTCTATTTCAACCGCATGGCCAAGCGCTTCTCGGCGCGGCATCTGATTTTACTCGCCACGGTTTTCGCCGTGTTGCGCTGGGTCGGTTTTGCCATGGAGCCCCCCATCTGGGGCTATGTCGCACTGCAATTCCTGCATCTGGGCAGTTTTGCGCTGGGCTACATGGGCATTGTCAATTTCATCGCCAACTGGACGAGCGAGAGCATTGCTGCGCAGGCGCAAAGTGCCTTTGTGGTTATCCGGCAGGTCGCCACGGTGATTGCCATGGCCGGGTCCGGCTTTCTGGTGGCAGCGATTGGCAATCAGTCTTTTTATGTGGCCGCGATTGTGGCCGCCCTCGGCGGGGCGATGGTCCTCGCGTCGCTTTACCTGATGAGCCCGAAACGCGAGATGCGGGAACAGGTCTTGTCTTAATCGTAATGGCCTGACCGCTATCGTGTCGTTAGTCCCTCCCTTGGAGTGCCCTGCGCATGCTTGTCAGTTCTGCTTTCAAACCCGGCCTGTCATCCGAAGCACGCGCCGGCGTTTTCTATGCCACCTTCTTTATGAGCGCAGGCACGGTTGGGGCCTATTTTGCCATCTGGCTCTCGGGCAAGGGCATATCTTCGGGCGATATCGGCATCATCACCTCGCTGCCGGTCTTTCTCATGCTGGCGATCAATCTGGTGGTTGGCCGTCTGGCCGATCGGGCCGGTGACTGGCGTACGGTCATCATCATCGGCGCGCTGCTGGCCGGACTGATGCCGATCGGGCTGTTCTTTGTCGACGAGTTCTGGGGCATATTGCTGGTCTGGACCCTGGCCATCATTCCCATGGCCGCCATCGCCCCGGTGATCGACGCGGCCACCGTGCGCATGACCCGGCGCAATGGCACCGATTTCGCCCGTATCCGCGCCTGGGGCACGCTGGGCTTCATGCTGGCCTTGGGCACGACCGGTTATGTCGTCGCCTTTTGGGGCCCGCAGGCCTTTGTGCCCTATCTGGTGTTTGTCTGCCTGTTGCGCGCCGGTGCAGCCTTGCTGCTGCCGCGGTTTCGCGCCCCTGAAAAGCTCAACCCGCTGCCCGGCGTTGTTGTCGCCAAAAAGGTCAGCGAGGTCTTCCGCCTCTGGTTCACCCTGCCGGTATTTGCCTTTGCCATGGTTATGGGCACGCTATTGCTGTTCAACACCTTTGCCGCCCTGGTTTGGAAAAATGCCGGGCATTCGGAAGCCGTCATCGGCCCCTTGCTGGCCCTTGGTGCCCTGGCCGAGGCGGTGATGATGTTCGCGTTTGTCAAACTGGGCAAACGCTTTACCGCCCGCCATTTGATCCTGATTTCGGCTCTGGTCAGCGCCTTGCGCTGGGGCATCATGGCCTTCAATCCGCCGCTCTTTATTCTGGTCTTGCTCCAGCTCACCCATGGGGTCTCATTTGGCTTTGGCTATCTCGGCATGGTCAATTTCATCGCCAACTGGACCCATGAGGACATGGCCGCCGAAGTGCAGAGCATGGCGGTTGTCGTGCAACAGGCCATGTCGGTCATCGCCGTGATCGGCTTTGGTTATCTGCTGGAAATCATGGATGCGCGGGCGTTTCTGGTCGCCTCTGCCGTCTGCATGCTGGCCGCGCTTTTCGTCTGGGCGTCGCTGCGCATCAAGACAACCAGCGCCGAAAACGAAAATGGCCCCGCAGATTAAGCAACGGGGCCATTCTTCTACTTTGGAGGTGGGCCCACGGGCCCGGTACTAAATCTCGTAGCTGCCGGCGCAAAGCGCCCCGGCGGCGCGTTTCTAGTTCAACCGCCCGCTGGCATGGGCCAGCATCGTGTAAACCTTGCCCCGGTCAGAGGCCAGATGATCCTGCACCGTCACCGCCGCACGCGGGTCGGAAGCGGCATTGGTCAGCAATTGCTCGAATTCATCCATATAGGCCGCAGCCGTTGTGGCGAAATCGGCATCCCGCTGCAGCTTCTTGCGCACTTCGTCATAAGTGCCCTGGCCGGTCAGCGTATAGATGCGGCGCGAGAACACATTGGCTTCGCCTGAGCGATAACGCTGCCAGGCTTCGAGCAGCGAGTTCTCGTCCATGGCGCGGGCCACTTCTTCCGTCAGATTGCTGAGGCTGAAGCTGCGCTGGGTGGTGGCGCCAGCCTGCTGCTTGGCCGAGGCATTGCGCAACACATCACGCAGCCAGCTGCCATTGGGCGCTTCGTCGCGCATGGCACCGGGCGCGCGCTGGGGCTGCTGGGCGGCAGGCTCTGCAGCCTGCGGCCGCATCAGCGCGGCAACGGCTGTGGAACGCTCCTCGACTTCAGGGGCGATCTGCCGGGGCGGGGCCGGGCGGCGTGCCTGCTCCTGCCGGGGCTCGGGGGCCCGCTGCTGCGGCTCTTGGCGCATGGGCTGCGGTTGTTGCGGCTGCTCGTAACGCTGCTGGGCCTGCTGCGGCTGCTGCTGTTGCGGGCGGCGGCGGCTGGAGACGTCATGCGTGCCCGGCTGCGAGCGTACAATCGTGTTCAGCTCGTTGAGCGCTTCGATCTGCTCGGCAACCACACGGCGCATGGCGGCGGCACTGGCACGGGTTTCCTCGGGCAGTTCCATTACGCCGCGCTGCAGCTCGGAGCGGGTGGCTTCAAGTTCGCTCCCCACCTGACCTGCGGTAATGCGCATGGCTTCAGCCGTTTCGGTAAAGCGATGCGTTGCGCTTTCGAAGGCGTTCTGCATCTCTGCCAGCATGGCCTGCTGGATCTGGCGGACTTCTTCGCCGGCGCGCTGGCCCTGTGAGCTGGCGCTATTGGTGATGTCCTCAAGCCGGCCTGTAACGGTATTGGCCGTCTCGTTGAGCGCTTCTTCCATCGCCCGGCGGGCGGTGAGCAGGCGACGCTCGGTTTCGTTGACCGTCTCGGAGATCGACTGGGCAAACGAGCGCATCCGCTCATCGACTTCGTCGGCCCGGCCGGTAAAGCTGTGCACCAGTGCTTCCATGGCATCGCGCCGGTTTTCCAGCGTATCGATGGTGAAATTGCCGGCATTGGTCAGGGCGTCAGCCGCATTGTTGATATTGGCCGTCTCGGTGTCGAGATTGCCCAGCATGCTGCCGAATTCGCCAACCATGCTTTCGATGGTTGCCTGCAAGGCACCCACATGCCGCGAGACCAGCTGTCCGGCCTGTTCGGTCGAGGCAACGGCCTCGCGCACGGTCTCAGCATAGGCACTGGTATGGCCCGAAACCGAGGTTTCGAGGCTGGCGAGATTGCTGGTCGATGTCTCCAGCACCCGCTGCAGCAGCAGATTGCCTTCGTTGAGGTTTTTCAAAGCGCCATTGACGTCGGTCAGAATGCGCGACGAGGACGCCGACATGATCTCTTCGGACTCGCGGGCATTGTCGGTCAGGGCTTCGCGCAGGATATTGCCATGGCTGCGCAGGGCATTTTCCAGCTCGCTCGAGCGGGTATTGATCAGCGAGGAGAAATTGTCCGTATGCTCGGTGAGCGTGCGGTTCATGTCCTCGACCTTTTCGCCGAGCTTGTTGGCCGTCTCGAGCGCCCGCACTTCCACCAGGTCCTCGATATGCTTGGAAGCTTCGCGGATCTGGCCAAGGGCGGAACGTACGGCCACATCCATACGGGCGGCGGTCTGTTCCACATCGGCGGAGATGGTCAGCGACGCGCTGGAAATGCGCGAGCCAATGGTTTCCTCGATCTGGTCGGCACTGGCTTCCAGTTCGGACATTGATTGCTGCAATGTCGAGTGGATGCTCTCGTTAAGGGCCGACAGGCGATCCGCCGTGATGTCCGCGCGTGCCGTGATGGCCTCGGGCAGGGTGCCAAGGCGCTCGTCGACCATATCCTTGATCGACTGACGGGCCTTGTCGACACCGGTCTCGATAAGCCCGGCGGCCTGTTCGGCACTGGCCGCAATATTGTCGGCAGCAGAATCGATACGGGCAGTCACACCGGATTCGGCGTCGGACAGGCGGTTGACGGCGCTGTCGACCTCGTTGCCGATGCTCTCGTTCACTTCCGCAATCTTGGAGGTGATGATTGCCGATACATGGCTGGCGCGGCTGTCCATGGTCTCGGTGACCGAGCGCATGGCGTCGTCGACACGCGTCTGAACCGTCTGGCCCTGGGCATCGATGATCTGGGCGATGTCCTGGGTATGGCTGCTGATGTTTTCGCCGAGGGCAGTCGAGCTCTGCTCGATCTGTGCCGCCATTTTCTGGGTTTCGCTGGCCAGCGCTTCGGACATGGTCTCGGTCCGGCTCGACAGGGTGGTGCCAAACTCGTTGGTGCGGGTTTCCAGAACGTCGGACAGCTTCTGTGTGCGGTCGCCCAGCACTTCGCCGAATTCGCGGGTCCGTGTGCTCATCGCATCGGAAAGCTGCTGGCTGCGTGTGCCCAGCTTTTCGGCGAATTCCTTGGTCCGGGCGGCGATCTCGCCATTGAGTTCGCTCGACTGGGTCTTGATGACCTCTTCGAGCTTGCCGGTGCTCTCGGTAAAGGTCGCCTGCAGGCCTTCGGTGCGGGCCACAAGCTTGTTTTCCAGCGCGTCGGCATTCTCGGTCAGCAGATTGCCCATCTGCGCTGTCTTCTCGCCCAGTACCGTGCCGAGACGTTCGGTCTTGTCGCTGAGGGTGGTTTCCAGCAGGGCGGTCTTCTCGTCCAGCGCGTTCTCAAGCACATTGGCGCTCGAGGTGAAGCGGGTGGTGTGATTGTTGAGCGCTTCGATGATGCGTTCGCCCTTGTCGCCGACAACACCGTCGACTTCCTGCAGGCGGGAATCGATGACCAGAGACACTTCCTCGATCCGGGCACCAAGCTGCTGCAGGGTATGCACCCCGGCCTGGGTCAGCGTAAGGCTGGCCTTTTCCGTGGTCTCGTCCATCACGCCGCCGATTTCGAGCAGCGTCGATTGCAGACGGCTGTCGAGGGCATTGAGCTTGATCGACATGTTCTCGTCGAGGCGGTCGGCAATCGTGCCCAGCGCATTGCCGGCAGAATCGGCCCGCGAGCCGATATCGTTGACGATACGCGATCCCACAGCTTCCAGAGCACCATTCATGGCATAGCCACGGCTCTCCAGTTCGCCAATGATGATCGAGCCGCCTTCTTTAAGCGAATTGGCCAAGGTCGAGGTCTTCTGATCAATGGTCTGCGACATCGAGATGGTGCGGCTGTCCAGTTCCTCGGTCAGCAGGTTGATGCGCTCTTCGAGCACACTGGCCAAAGCGCCGCTGCGCTTGTCAAAGGCATCTTCAACCAGGGTCGCGCGGTCATCGAAAGTGGTGTTGAGCCGCTCGGCACTGGTGTCCATGGCCGTCACCAGATCATTGGTGCGGTTGTCGACCATCGAAACGAATTTCTCCGAACGACTGTCAAAAGCCATGTTCAGGGTTTCGGTGGCGGAATTGACAGTGTTCCGGACTTCTTCGCCGCGATCGACAATCGTGCCGGAAAGCTTGGCACCGGCCTTGTCGATATCCTCGACCATCAATGTATGGGCCTCAACAATGGCCTCACGCACCCGGTCGGCATTGGTGATCACGGATTCACGCTGGGCGGCCAGTTCCTGGATCAGGCTGCGCAGGCGGATTTCATTGTCGGAATAGGTGCGCTCAAGCGAGGTGACCTCGTTATGCACCATCACCTCAAGCTCGCCGGCGCGGGACAGCGCCCGCTCCAGCCCATCGCCGAGGGCGTTGACTTCGCGGCGCACGGCCTGGCCGACCGAGGCCACCTTGTCGGCGGCTGTGGTTTCAGGTTCGGCAAGGCGAATGGCGGCCTGGGTCATCGAGGCGGCGGCAATGCGCAGGTCCTGCGCCCGGCGGGCGAGAACGGCAACGGCAAAGAAGCCGAGCACGGGCAGGGTGGCAATCGCCAGGATGCCGGCGAAATCGGCTGTGGTGACGAAGATGCCCCACTGGTTGGGGCGGGCCAGCTGGTCGCCAAAGCGCAGCGAGCCGATATAGGCAATCGCCGCGATCCAGAGCGCTGAAACGAAAAGCGCAATCCAGATCGGCGTCGCCGAGGCGCGCGACTGCATGGAATGCAATAATTTGGAGGAGGTGAAACGGTCGTCATTGGCCGGTGCGCTGGCCTGACTGGCGATCTTTTCGGCTGCGCGGGAACGTTCAGCTGGGGCCGCTGCCCGGGGTGCCTTGTTCTTGGCCGCGCCGCGCTCAGGCTCATCAATGCTGAATACTGAATCCCTCAAGGCACTCTCTACCGCCGAAAATGCTAGTGCTGCCGGATCACTAGCGGAGGATTCTGATTTATTCGCCATACTCTTTACAACTCTCGCCTAGGCTTAACTTTGTGGCCTGATGGCAGCAAGGATAGAGCTATGGTAACAAATCACCATTACATGGCCTCTCAACCATGCCACCCCGGACTTGTAATCCGCCCCCGAAGTGACCCCGACCCGCGCCGCCGTGCGCTGGTACTAACAGTTCTACAAACTAGCACCGCCTCAAGCTTAAGCTTTATTAAAAACCCGTTAATTTTGCAAGGCAGTTAATGGTGTTTGAAGGGGATATCTCACCTGCCGGGAGCTTAATACCGTGTTCATTCAACTGGTCGTAGAATTATCCACAGGGCCATAGGTCCTTTGTAACCGAGTAGGGGAACTAGAGTGGCACGGACAGCTTCGGCACCATTGCAGCAGGCACCCGTTCAACGCCCGGCGGGCCAGCGGGTCATCGACCTAGTGCATCTCGCCCGGCAAACGCTGGGAGACCGGGGTCTTGAGCACGAAGTGCTCAGAATTTACGATCAAGGTGTCAAAACCTATCTGCAGCGCCTCAAAAGCGCGCAGTCGCCCGAAGATATCAAGATCACCTTGCATTCGCTTAAAGGCGCCTCGATCGGTGTCGGTGCCAACGGCCTTGCCGAGCTTGCCCGCAATGCAGAGGCGGAGTTCCGCGAGACCGGCACAGTCGCCGACGAGACCATTGCCGATATCGGTTTTGCGGTCGAGGAAGTCAGCACCTTTATCGCCGGATTGCTCGAAAGCTGATCCTTCCTGTGGCCGGTCTTTATCGGTCCGAAGACAAAGGATCGGGCAGGGGGCGTTCCCAACAGGTTTTGAAGTCCTCAAACGAGCTATGCGTCAGCGCCACAGGGCCCTCGACTTGCCCCGGGGCGAGCGGAACGCTATATGCCCTCATATCCCCCCTGACTGGATAGCCCATGACAAAGATCACATTCATCGAACCCAATGGCACGCAATACGAAACCGAGGCGGAAACCGGTTCAACGGTGATGGAAACGGCCGTGCGCAATGCCGTGCCGGGCATTGTTGCCGAATGCGGCGGGGCCTGCACTTGCGCTACCTGTCACGTTTATGTGGATGACGCCTGGACCGAAAAGGTTGGCGGCCCCTCGGTGATGGAAGAGGACATGCTCGATTTCGCCTTCGATGTGCGCGATTCCAGCCGTCTGTCCTGCCAGATCAAGGTCCGTGATGAGCTCGATGGTCTGGTTTTGCACGTCCCCGAGAGCCAGGGCTAGCCACTATGCGCCCCCGCTTTGGGTGCGAAATTTCCAACCAGACGCCAAAACACGCAATCATTTCGCTGGCACACGGGGTTGTGCACTGTTCGCTTTCTAAGGCGTGCATGGCATGGGAAATATAAAAGCGATTGATTTTCAATGCCTTGTTGAAGGTGTGGCATTAGCCTATTTTTGCACACTCAAATGGAAGGTGCGCAATGGGTGCTCTCAATACATTTCTGGTGTCGTTGAAGGTTCAAAACCGCCGCATTGTCATTGTCGGCGGTGGCGATGAAGCCGTGAACAAGGCGCGCCTGGCGGTCAAGACTTCCGCCGAGGTGATCATTGTCTCGCGGGCCATTGAGGCCGATTTCAGTTCATTGCCGGTGCAAGTGATCGCCCGCGCCTTTGATGCGCTCGATCTTGAAGGCGCGGCCATGGTATTTGTGGCCGATCACGGCCCCGATGGCGACGCGGCCAAGCTGGCGGCGCGGCAGGCCGGTATCCCGCTCAATGTCGTTGACGTGCCCAGTGAATGTGATTTCTTCACCCCCGCGATCATCGACCGTGCCCCGATTTCCATTGCCATTTCCTCTGAAGGCGATGCCCCGGTTCTGGCCCGGCTGATCCGGGCTAAAATTGAAGCCCTTCTCAGCCCCAATCTTGGTGCGTTGGCCAAACTGGCCGGGAGCCTCCGCGACCGCGTCGCCCAGCTTTTGCCCGAGGGGCCGCAGCGCCGCCGCTATTATGAAGCGCTGGTCACATCCCCCGCCGTTGAAGGCGCGCTTGATCTGGGCGTGTCCGATGCCTGGCGCGAAGCGGTCGGCCTGCTCGACCGGCACGCAACAGCGGATGATGAGGCCGGTGTTGTCTGGCTGATCGGGGCCGGGCCGGGTGCCGAAGACCTGCTGACCCTCCGCGCCCAGCGCCTGCTGCAACAGGCCGATGTGATCGTGCATGACCAATTGGTGCCCGATGCCGTTGTCGAAATGGGCCGCCGCGATGCCGAGCGGGTCAAGGTTGGCAAGGCCAAGGGCCATCATTCCTTCTCGCAAGCGCAAATCAACGCGTTGCTTGTGCGTCTCGCCGGTGAGGGCAAGAAGGTCGCCCGCCTCAAATCCGGTGATCCCATGGTCTT
>Ga0209344_10003470_pt1 | contig 15515 bp, 12 predicted proteins | sample Cruoilmetagenom6_FD_187293 | JGI IMG/M metagenome (GOLD analysis project Ga0209344, IMG submission 187293) | Oil polluted marine microbial communities from Coal Oil Point, Santa Barbara, California, USA - Santa Barbara Oil Seep Sample 6 (SPAdes)... | ecosystem: Environmental > Aquatic > Marine...
GTGTCGGTTACAAAACGGGCACAATTGCTTCCATTTTTACCAAATGCACTATACGGAATACTCCCTTCAGCCTGTAAATTTTCAATAAACAAATTCGCTTTTTGATAGTCAACAGCATCACAAACCGACGTGAGCAGCCTGCCCTCTCCATGTGTTCTTTGAGGGTTTGCGTCTAGCCATAATGCAAATTCAGCATGATTTAGTAGCGCACCTTGTTTGTTGATCTGTGCGGCAAAAGGAATTTCTAATTCGGCATCTGTATTGGCACCACGCACCCGCCCAAAACCATCTGGCGTAACATATCTTCCAAAATCAAAATAGCGCGCTTGTCCTGTTTTATTTTCTATAAGCACCAAAGCCGCATGCCCCGCCTTGATATAGTCACGGGTTCCTAAACCGAGCAATGGCAATAGCTTGCAGACCCATTCGGTACTCATGGTCACGAAGGTATCTGGAAAAGCGAGCACTATTATTTTTCCGGTATAGTTCAAAGAGAATGAAGGCTTACAGTTTGTTGCGCAATGTCTTCATAGCGCATCGAGGTTATTTCTGTGTTTTTTTGAATTTGCGTTACGCTTTTCGTCTTAACAAACCCACGATCCATGATCAAATTCGTCTCTAAATCACCTTCACCAGCCGATTTATGAAACTTTAGAATACTTGCTTCGGAAGGTCGCATCTCTTTAAAAAGAAATTCTGAAAACCAAGATTCTCTTTTCTTTTTAACAGTTTCAGCATACAAAAGCGAAGACGACCAAATGGCAGGAGCAATTGGTTTTTCTTCTAAATGCGAATTAACTCCATCCCAAACGAGCTCGTATAATTTTAGCTCTTTTTCCCAATCAACCAGAATGATCGTAAAGGGCTCAATATCATGAAAATCATACGTCTTAATGGCAGCCACAGCGTCTTCCGAAGTAAGCAAATCGGTTACAATAACACCGCGACTCATTCGATACGCTTCCTGTCGTTCATGGGCAGTAAAGCCTCCATTTAATAAGCAAATAAGTCGCTTTCGTTCTGAGAGACCAATCCAAGTTCCGCCAGCAACAGCGTCTTTCGGGAAGAGCAACTGAGTATCATCGATCTTGTAAATAGCTGGCGCTAACGTTTCCCTATTGGGAGCTTCATCTCGATTTGAAGTTAGTACAAAATCGTCAAAACCACGCGGAATAAAAGTTACGGTACACATAGAATAAATAGGTCTTTTTTTTCTTTGGAAACTTACGAAAAACTATTGAATTTAGTTCTACACACCATCTTGCCAATGCGGAATTCGCACAAACAACAATCATGTGCTACGCCGAATTTTTTGTACCTTTGCAGCTGCTTAAACGCAGACTGTAAACGAATTAATAATCTCACTTCCGAAGGAACGGAAGTGCAAAATAAATATTCCATGGGAAAAGGATTTTTTGAAGTACCTATCGCCGTAAATGACCCTATCAAGAGTTATGCGCCAGGCTCTCCAGAACGAAAAGAAGTAAGTGAAACTTATAAAAAAATGTACAATAGCACAATAGAAGTGCCTATGTATATTAATGGAAAAGATGTAAAAACGGGAGACACCAACACCATGTCACCTCCACATGATCACAAACATGTGTTAGGAACCTATCACAAAGCAGAGAAAAAACATATCACCGAAGCTATTGAAACCGCTTTGGAGGCGCGTAAAAAGTGGTCACAAATGCCATGGGAACAACGCGCAGGTATTTTTCTTCGTGCAGCTGAGCTAATAGCTGGCCCATATCGCGCAAAGATCAATGCAGCAACCATGCTGGCGCAATCGAAAACCATACATCAAGCTGAGATCGATGCCGCTTGTGAGTTTATAGATTTCTTACGTTTCAATGTACAGTACATGACCGAGATCTACGCAGAGCAACCTGAGTCAACTTCTGGTGCTTGGAACCGCTTAGAGTATCGTCCTTTAGAGGGATTTATATATGCAGTCACTCCGTTTAACTTTACGGCGATCGCTGGAAATTTACCAGCTAGTGCAGCCCTAATGGGTAATGTTGTCGTTTGGAAACCAAGTGATAGCCAAGTGTTTTCAGCAAAAGTATTACTCGATGTATTTAAGGAAGCTGGCGTTCCAGCAGGCGTGATCAATATGGTCATGGGTGATCCTGTTATGATCACTGACACGGTATTGGCGAGTCCAGATTTTAGTGGAATTCACTTTACAGGCTCAACACATGTCTTTAAAGACATTTGGCAGAAAATTGGAACGAACATTCACAATTATAAAACATACCCAAGAATTGTTGGTGAAACGGGTGGTAAAGATTTTATCGTTGCGCATAAAACAGCAAACCCAGCACAAGTAGCTACCGCTATTGCGCGTGGTGCTTTTGAGTTTCAAGGTCAGAAATGTAGCGCGGCAAGTCGCGTATATGTATCTAAAAGTATTTGGAACGTCGTTAAAGAACACCTGTTGGAAGACCTTAGCACCTTTAAAATGGGATCGCCAGAAGATATGAGCAATTTTATCACTGCGGTGATTCACGAAGGCTCTTTCGATAAATTGGCTACATACATTGATCAGGCTAAGAAAGACGATAAAGCAGAGATCATTGCTGGAGGAAACTACGATAAGAGTAAGGGATATTTTATTGAACCTACTGTTATTCTTACTAATGACCCAAAATACACCACCATGTGTGATGAATTATTTGGTCCTGTTGTCACTATATACGTTTTTGAAGATAACCAATGGGAAGAAACTTTGCATCTCGTTGATGAAACAGGTCAATACGCTTTAACAGGTGCTGTTATTAGTGACGATCGTTATGCGCTAGAACAAGCCGTAAAGATCTTGGAAAATGCAGCTGGAAACTTTTATATCAACGACAAACCTACTGGGGCTGTTGTTGGTCAGCAGCCATTTGGCGGTGCTCGTAACAGTGGAACCAATGACAAGGCTGGTAGCAAGCTAAACTTGTACCGCTGGGTTTCACCACGTATGATCAAAGAAACTTTTGTAACACCTACAGATTATCGTTATCCGTTTTTGGGATAAAAAGTGTTTCTGAAATAAAAAACCCGAAGCGATTTGCTTCGGGTTTTTTTATGCTTGGCATTTTGATATTTACTCGTAAGGCTTGTTTTCAGAAATATTTGCAAACTGAGCATTTATAGGTGTTCCATTACTATTTAATATTGCAACTACCAATTTTAAGTTTTGCGGATTAAATTCCGAAGAAATTGTTGTTGTGAAAGATTGCGTTATGGGTGTGAGTGCAGTCAAATTTGAAATTTCATCACCTAAAGGATCTGTCAGTATTTCACGAAGTACGTCACTGTGCTCATAGTCTTTAATAGGGTTGCCCATTTGATAAAACGGACTGCTAGGATTATCATTATAATAATTTACTTGATCTAAGAGAATACCATCTTCTACCAAATAAACAATTATGCGATGATTCGCTAAATCCTGTTCAGAAACAAGTGATGTTTCAATGCTTAAAGCGTCACCTAAGCGCTGTGAATTAATAGCAATACTTACAGGAATTTCATTTCCTGCTAGTTCCATAAAAGGTTCATCTGCTGTAGGGCCGCTTCCAAAATACCAAAAATCCTCTCTATTAACCATACCGTATGGATATCCCGGAATTTCAAAATAATCTTTTATGAACATACCATCAGGGATGGTTAGTGGATCAGTGCCAGTGTTAACACTATTACCATGAATACTTACCACGGCAGCATAAGGAGTTAGTACTCTTAATTCGTTAACTGCTGTTTTTTTTCTAGGGCAATTACCACACCAAACACCTGTAAATGCTTCGAGTAGAATTTTTCTACGCGGAATGATGATATTAACATCCTGTGACTGCGTGGTTGCTAATTCACCATTAAGAGTATATGTAGCATAAAGTTTATAGGCGCCTTCAGTTTCCGAAGAAAACGTAGCCCCCTCTATAGCCTCACCGTTGATAAAAAATGTTGCAGCAGCAGATTGATCAACATCGTTGGCATCAGTTAAACCAAAAGTTATTTCTTGATTCCGAAGTCCGGTATTAGCATCAATCACTAAAAAGGCTTCTGTTGCTAGGCCTTGCTCAATGGCTTTATCATCGCTTCCGCAGCTAACAAGGACAGAGACCAACAAAATGAGCAGTGCAAAGTGTAAGCTCTTGATTTTCATTGTTTTTTATTTGAATATAGCAAAATTAATGGTCTTAAGCAAAAAAAAATCCTAAAGCAGTAATGCCTCAGGATTCTATATTTTACTGTCACAAAGTGTTGTTTACTCGTAGTTCTTCTCTTCATTTACACTAGCATACTGAGCATTTCTCGCACCGTTATCATCACTTACAACCATAGCTACTAAATGCAAGTTTGCCGCATTGTAGTCATCTGGCAGTGTCACTGAAAAGTTTTTAGTGAACGTACTATAACTTCCAGTAGCCTCAATAGCATCACCAAAGATACCACTCAAAGAAAGGCGCAACACATCGTTGTGCACAAAATTAGGAATTGGGTCTCCTAATTGATAATACGGACTTGTTGGGTCATCATTATAATAATTTACTTGATCGTAGATCAGTCCGCTTTCCGTTAGATAAAGAACAATTTTATCGCCAGGATTCGAACCATTCTCAAAAAGCACATTGACTTCAACGTTCAAACTATTTCCTGAAAGTTGCGACTTTATTCCAACAGCGACATCGCTATCTTCACCTGCGATCGATGTTACATCAGTAATAGCATATGGTTGATTCCAGTTGGTTGTTCTGTTAATACGCGCTGCAGGCAATCCATTAACACCAAAGGCGTCTTTAAGCATTTGCACTTCTGGGAAATGATACGGATCTGGAAAACTAGCTGCTGTTTCGTGAATTGCAACTACAGCCAAATGCGGAGTAGCATCATGAGCTTCTTCCGCTGCCGCAGCAACAGCAGGACAATAACCACACCATGTTCCTGTGTAATCTTCCAACACTACTTTTCTTTTTGCTATAAAAATCTCAAAATTTTTGGTTGCTGAAACTTGTGTGTCACCGCCCAATTCGTATTCTGCATACACTTCATGCAAAGCAACACTTCCTGAGCTATACACATTTCCTGCAATGGCCGATCCATCTACATAAAAAGTCGCATCTGCCGTTGTATCAATTCCATCAGCATCAATTAAAGAAAATGTTACCGGTTGATTTGGGAATGCTTGTTTGTGATCTAATAAAAGGGTTCTTTCATCAGCACTAACTACATCAAATGTTAGGTTGTTACTATTTATTCCAGCGTAAGCCGCGTATACTTCAAAATCGCCTTCAGAATCAAACGCGTACGTATTGCCTGTGATTTCAGCACCATTAACAAAAAAAGTGGCTTGATTATTGTAATTTTCTTGATCATCACCGGTTACTGTAAAGGTTACAGTTTCATTGACAACCAAAATAGCATCTGCTGAGTCACTGGTTAAAACTAAACTGGCGATATTAACAAGAGGTACGTTTTCTTCAGTTTTGCTGCAAGAAAACACAGTGAAGAGCATTAAAACAAATGAACTCTTTAAAATAATTGAAAATTTCATAGCGGGTGTTTTTATTGATTGAATGCGAAATTAAACGATTTCTATCATACTATTTCTATAGGATAATAGAATTTTAAATATACCATTATTAATTTATTTTTTGAATAATATTACCTAATATTGCTTAACCTTTTAAACTTTTGAACATGAAAAAAATTCTATTTTTCCTCGCATTAACGCTTACATTCACTGGCTTTTCACAAAGTGAACTTCCTAATGTAGATCTTACTACTACCGATGGCAAAACAATTACTATTAAAGAAGCAGCAGACAAAGATGGTGTTGTCATTGTTTCTCTATGGGCAACTTGGTGCGTACCTTGTTTAAAAGAACTTGATGCAATTAGCGAAGTATGGGACGAATGGCAAGAAGAAACAAACGTTTCTCTTATTGCTGTTTCTGTTGATGATAGTCGGACCGTAAAAAGAGTTAAACCCCTTATTAATGGTAAAGGTTGGGATTATCAAATCCTTTTAGACACAAACAATGACCTAAAACGCGCCTTAGGTGCTGCTACCGTGCCATTAACACTGCTAATTAAAGATAATAAGATCGTATACAAACACTCTGGTTATAGCAGTGGCGCTGAATACGAATTATACGAAAAGGTGAAGGAATACTCTAAATAAGACCTTCAAACCCCCTAACACAACCAAAACGCATGAAAAAACTAATACTAGCAGCCGCTATACTCTTTAGTGCTGTCTCGATCGCACAAGAAAATGGAACTTTTTTTGGAGGTTTTGAATCCAACTCACAATGGCTTTTAAACGACACAGGCATCAATTTTGATGCTCCCAATGATCCTTTTAGTCCCGAAGACACCTTTAGAGCAAACAACTATTTTCAGTTAAATTACAACTATGACAAGTTCACAGTAGGTGCACAATACGAATCGTATTTACCGTCGGCTGTTCTTGGTTTTGCACCAGAATTTTATGGGCAGAACGGAATCGCAACCTATTATTTGAATTATAAAGATGATATGCTGGATATTACTGGCGGTTATTTTTATGAGCAATTTGGTAGCGGACTCATTCTTCGTTCATGGGAAGACAGACAGCTAGGGATCAACAATGCAATGCATGGTGTACGCGTAAAGTTTGCACCTTTAGATTACTTAGACATTACAGCAGTTTACGGACAACAACGTGTTGGTTTTGAACTTTCAGAAGGAACCATGCAAGGTGCCGATGTGAACGCAAATCTAAGTGACGCATTAAATATTGAAAATATTGACATTAAGATGGGTGCAAGTTATGTGGCTCGTTTTCAAAATTCGGGAAGCAATGACACCATTCCTAGCACAGTAAACGCTTACGGAGGTCGCTTAGACGTTGTAGCCGGTAATTTCTTTGGAGGTATCGAAGCTATTACTAAAGATCCTGATGTTGTTGCTAATGAAGGCCGTTTGGTCTCTAATAAACTATATGACGGAACCGCCATGCTTGTCAATGCTGGGTACACTCAAAAAGGTTTAGGGGTGAACGCCACTTTTAGACGTTTAGAAAACTTCAGTTTTTACAGTGATCGCCTCGCCGAAGGAAATCTCTACAACCAACAAGTTTTAAATTATGTGCCTGCACTAACAAAACAACAAGATTATCTTCTTACTAATATTTATGTATACAACCCGCAACCTCGATTGGTTATTGAAACATTCGATAAGCATGTGGGTGAAGTAGGTACCCAAGTTGATCTTTACTACAGTTTCCCGAAAGATTCATTTTTTGGAAAATACGGAACAAAAATCGCAACTAACTTCTCTTATTGGGCAGGTTTAGATGCAGAGTACAACGTTCCTAATCGCTGGTACGAGGCTAAATTTATTGGTTCTGGGCCACGATTTTTTAGAGATTTTAGCTTTGAAGCTAAAAACACTTGGTCAAAGAAATTCAAGTCGGTTATTACCTTTCAAGACGTGATCATTGATAAAGGTGTTTCATTGGGTGGTCCATTAGGAACGCAAGGTGATATTCACGCCACTATTGGAGTTCTTGAAGGAACATACCGAATTAAAGGAGCTAAATCGGTTCGTGTGGTTGCACAACATTTATGGACAGAAAAAGACCGTAAAAACTGGGCTGCAGGAGTACTTGAATACAACTTCAATTCGAAGTTAGGACTTTATATCGCAGATTCTTGGAACTACGGTGGTGAAGGTGAAATTCACTATTACAATATTGGTGGTAGCTATTCTAAAGGGAATACCCGCTTTGGAATGAACTACGGACGCCAACGCGGCGGATTGATTTGCGTTGGTGGTGTTTGCCGCTTTGTACCTGAAAACACAGGCTTAAGTGCCAATTTGGTTGTTTCCTTTTAAAAAGCACCCAAATTATACCATAAAGAAGCTCGCAAATGCGGGCTTTTTTTATACCCAAGAACTAAAGACATCTTCAACATTTCACTCAAGGTTTACGTGCGCTAATATACGTTCAATGGCAAATGTTTATTTGGGTTTCTTCGGAAATCACAAACTCGCAAGTAATGCATTTAAGAAACTTCGCGCTAGCGACCTTTGCTATCTAGGTCTCGCAAGAATTGCATGGAGAGTCACTATGGTTCTATCGGAAGGTTTTGGCGGTAGGTTCGCTACAAGAAATCGCCAATCCTCATCGTGAATTTTACGAAAGCATTCGCAGCATTCAAATTTCCGAAGTGCGTACAACGTAAACACCTATACCTACGCGAACACGACCTAAAGCGGTTGGAGTTAACATAAAAAAAGACCGCCCAAAAAGGCGGCCTTTAAAAATTATACGAAGCGTGAATTACTTCACGATCACTTTAGTTACTTGTGATACACCTTTATTATTTGTAAAGTGTAGCATGTACATCTGCGCACTTAGGTCAGACATATTGATTGAACGTTGTCCAGCTTCTAACTGAATGTTCTTTACAACACGACCGTTTAAGTCGTAAACAGCTAAGGCAAGGTCTTCTTGCACATCGATCGCTAATTCTCCAGAAATAACGGTAGAAGCAACAGCGATTTTTAATTGATTATCGTTAACACCTAAAACTGGGTCATAACGATATGTAAACGTAAGACTGTTTCCTATATCGGTTCCGCTACCGTCTGTTTCGTAAAAACGAAAAACGTAATCGATGATCTGTGTTCCATCACCAGCATCAGCATTGTAGAAGTGATTTCCTTGTCCTGTAGACATTCCAGGTTCGATCACGATAAAATCTGACCCAGGAGGATATGACTCACCAATCGTTAAACCCGTATAACAAAGACCGTAGCAAAGCTCAAACTGAGAACCATCTGCATTCGAAGCGCTTACAAATTCGATTCTCGTATTAATCGCGGTCGCTCCTTGGTTGGTTACTTTAAACTTAATAAAAGCGTCTGGAGCAAGTACAGTTCCAAAAGAGATCACATCGCCATCCTCAATTGGGTTCCCATCAAGATCCTGAACAATATATTGTGCACTTAAGCTAAAACTAGCCATTACAAGCATTAAAAAAAGTAGTGTATGTTTCATAGTCATTAATTTTTTAAAAATTAGGTAAGTTCAAAAATATAAAATCTAAATTAAAGAACATTAGGTTTTTACAAGAAATACCTCATTCTTCTAAAAAGCCACCGAAATACGCGCTAAGCCTTTTATCTATCGGATTTATAGGGTATTAAAAAAAGATAAAAATATTTTTTTTCGCAAAAAAATGGTTATATTTAACACTCATTTAATATCAACTAAAACAAAAAAAATGTCTAAAAAATTACCTATTGGGTTATTACTCATGCTATTTGGGGTCGCTGCATTTGCACAAACCATTGTGAGTACTACTCCTCAAAACAAGAAAGTGGTTCTAGAAGAATTCACAGGAATCAACTGCGTATTCTGCCCAGATGGTCATGCTATTGCCCAAGCGCTCAAGGATGCCAACCCTGACAATGTATTTTTAGTAAATATTCACGCTGGTGGATTTGCTAACCCTAGTGGTGGACAACCAGACTTCAGAACGACAGAAGGAGAAGGCATCCGTGCTTTTTTTGGAGCTAACAGTTTCCCATCGGGAATGATCAATCGTCACACATTTTCTGGAAGTACTCCAGTGATTGGTCGTGGAGAGTGGACATCAAGAGCGGGTCAAACGCTAGGAGAGTCTTCTTATGTAAACGTTGCAGTTGAAGCGACCATCGATGTTCAAACGAGCGAGATGATCGTACATGTTGAAGGTTTCTACACAGCAAATGGCGCTGTAGGTACCAACAAATTGAATGTAGCTTTACTTCAAAACAATACCTTAGGACCACAAACAGGTGGAAATATGGGTAACGACTACGTACACCAACATAGATTAGTTGACATGATCACAGGACAATGGGGTATAAACATTCCATCAACGTCTGTTAATACATTTGTCGATGAAACATTCACATTTACACTTCCTGCAGATTACAATGGCGTACCTATGGAAGTTGCAGATATGGAAGTAGTAGCGTTCATCTCTCAGGACGAAACAGAAATTATTAGTGGAGCTGGTGCAATTCCATCATACACAGGTATTGACAATGCAAATGACGGTAGTTTAAAGTCAATTACAGCAATTCGTACTCAATGTGAGCAAAACACTGAAATTTCTCCTGAAATTCAAATTCAGAACTTAGGTCAAGACCCTATCACTGCTTTGGCAATTACGTATGACGTAAACGGAGGAACTCCTGCAGTATTTAACTGGACAGGTAACATCCCTTCTTTACAATCAGAAACAGTTGATTTACCTGCTATTACTTATACATCACAACCAACAAACACACTTACAGTAACATTACCTGGTGATGATGAAAACGCAAACAATTCAGGTACAACTGAATTCGATTCTTCTCCAACTACAGACAACAACCTTATCCTTACGTTAAATACTGACGGTTTTGGTGGGGAAGTTCGTTGGAACATTCGTAACAGTGGACAACTTCTTATTGAGACTGGTGGACCATTCGGAAACAATATGACAATTGTTGAGAACATTACGCTTCCAGGCCCATTAGATTGCTACACCTTCACTATTGTTGATACTGCTGGTGACGGTGGTGGATCAGTTAACTTGGAAGACATAAACGGCGTTGTTATCATGACTAGTGATGGTGACTACGGTTCAGGTTTTCCAACAGACTTTGGTGCTGAAGGAGATCTTGGAACTAACGACAGCAGTCTGGAAACTGTAGGTGTTTATCCTAATCCTGCAAACAGCGTTCTAAACATTGTTAATGCTGAAAACGCTTCTATTGAAGTTTTTAATATCCTAGGACAATCTGTTTATAATATGAAAAATATTTCTGCAGATGAGCAAATCAATGTTGCTAACTTTAATACAGGTGCATACTTCGTAAAAATTACAGACGGAGAAGCAGTCAAAGTAGAAAAGATCATTATCAACAGATAAGATCATTTCCTTATAAATTAAAAACCTCCGGAGCTTACTTCGGAGGTTTATTTTATTTCAATTAGTCATTACATGACAATTAAAATCATTTTCCTTTGTGTTTTAAAGGAAGATGCACCACAGACTTGGTCTCATAGAAGTCTTCTTTAAAATACTCTTTTAATGGATATATTGTTGCTTTAGGAAAAGCCGCCAACTCTTTAGAAAGATCGCCTCCTTTCAAATAGAGAATTCCATTTTTAAGCTCATGCTCACTTTTCTTAGCCACTCTCCCCTGGACCCAACGCACAAACGTTTCCATTTGAGCAACTGCTCTACTGACAATAAATTCATATGGATCACTGATCGTTTCAACACGACCATTGGTCACGCGAACATTCTCTAAGCCTAAACCTTGAGAAACCTCCTCTACCACTTTGATCTTTTTGCCAATGCTATCAACAAGATGAAACTGAACCTCAGGGAACAGAATTGCCAAAGGAATACCTGGAAATCCACCACCTGTACCAACATCCAAGATACGAGTCCCTGGACGAAATGATTGCACCTTCGCAATACCAAGAGAATGAAGCACGTGCCGTAAGTACAACTCGTCAATATCCTTCCTTGATACCACATTGATCTTCAAATTCCAGTCTTTGTAAAGTGCGGCTAACATCGCAAACTGTTCTTGCTGTTTCTCAGTAAGTTGCGGAAAATAAGTCTGAATGAGTTCCATAAGCTATAATTCAGGGCAAAAGTAGGACAACTTTTATAAATTTATAGTTTTGTAAGGCTTCATTTAGACGAAGATGCGTATTTTTACGTTTTCTAAAAAACAAAGAATCCCCTTAAATTTTTTAATGTGAGCACAAATCAAATAACTTTCTCTCGTGTTGACTCTGCAAAGTTCTTTAGAACGCTCAACAAACGCGTCAACAACTACTTCAAAGAAAATAATATTTCCCGTAACGGCAATTGGAAACTACACCTCAAAACGGTGGTTATGTTTGCCCTCTTCTTAACACCGTACTTTTTACTCCTTTCCCTTGAACTACCTTGGTGGGCACAATTACTTTGTGCACTTGTAATGGGTGTTGGAATGGCTGGTGTTGGAATGAACGTTATGCACGACGCCAACCACGGCGCTTATTCGTCTAAAAAATGGATCAATAAGCTTATGGGAAGCAGCATGTATATTCTCGCTGGTAACGTATATAACTGGCAAGTACAGCACAACGTATTACATCATACCTATACCAACATTCACGGTCACGATGAAGATCTGGAAGCAGGTCGGGTGCTACGTTTTTCGAAGTATGCCAAATGGTTTAAACTTCATAAATTTCAACACTATTACGGTGTCTTTCTTTATGGACTCCTTACCTTTAACTGGGCAATAACTACAGATTTTCAACAAACCAAACGGTATTTAGGCAGGAAACTTTCCTTCGGAAAATTCCCTAAACCATCTACCCAATGGAGCATCTTAATTATCACCAAGATCATCTATTTTGGTATTTGGATCGTTATTCCATTGCTTTTCTTCGGAATTGCTTGGTGGAAAGTTTTGATTGGCTTTTTCATTATGCACTATGTGGCTGGAATGATCTTAAGCATCGTATTTCAATTAGCACACGTAGTAGAAGAAGCAAATATCGTTCTTCCAGACGAAAGCGGAAACGTAAAGAACACTTGGGCGATTCACCAATTATTTACCACGGTGAACTTTTCAACAAAGAACCCTATTGTCAACTGGTTCACTGGAGGACTTAATCATCAGGTAGAGCATCATATCTTTCCGAACATTAGCCATATTCACTATACCAAGATCTCCAATATCGTTAAACAAACGGCGAAAGAGTTTAATCTTCCGTATAAAGAATACGAAACAACACGTAAGGCGATCATCGCGCATTTTAAGTACTTAAAACAAATGGGGCTCAATCCAGCTCCGCATGCATAAACTATGAACTCAAAATTATCTGATCGCGTTAACCAAATGGCAACGTCAGCGACCTTAGCTATGGCAGCAAAGGCGCGTGAATTGAGAAGCGAAGGCAAAGATATTATTGGATTAAGCTTGGGCGAACCGGACTTTACAATTCCAGAATTTGTAAAAGATGCGGCAATAAAAGCCGTACAAGATAATTTTCATGCCTATACCCCGGTTGATGGTTATGTTGATTTGAAAAAAGCCATTATCACGAAGTTTAAACGCGATAACAATCTCACGTATTCGCCAGCACAGATCGTTGTGTCTACAGGAGCCAAACAATCATTGGCCAATCTTGCACAAGTATTATTAAACGAAGGTGACGAAGTTCTACTTCCTGCACCCTACTGGGTAAGCTATTCAGATATTAGCAAGGTTGCTGGTGGTGTTCCCGTAGAGATCAAAACGTCAATCGACAATGATTTTAAAGTTACTGCTGCCGAACTAGAAGCGGCCATTACACCAAAATCAAAACTACTTATTTATAGTTCCCCTTGTAATCCAAGTGGTTCAGTATACAGCAAAGCCGAATTACGCGAACTTGCAGATGTTTTGGTAAAATATTCAAACATTATCGTAATTAGCGACGAGATCTACGAACATATCAACTTTGTTGGAGATCACGTGTCTATGGCTCAGTTTGAAGACATGTACGATCGCACAGTGACCGTTAATGGCGTTTCTAAAGCCTTCTCTATGACGGGATGGCGTATTGGATATATGGGCGGTCCCGAATGGATCGCAAAAGCGTGCACTAAAATGCAAGGACAAGTAACGAGCGGAGCAAATTGTATCGCTCAAATAGCTACGATCACAGCGCTTGAGGCGCCACCGAGTAAAATTCAGTATATGGTAGACGCTTTTAAAGAAAGACGTCAGTTGATCTTAGGGCTACTTGCTGAAATTCCCGGCTTTAAATGCAATGAACCTGAAGGTGCATTCTATGTTTTTCCAGATATTTCGTATTTCTTCGGAAAGACACTTCGCGGAAAGACCATCCAGAATGCATCCGATCTTTCATTATACCTTCTTGAAGAAGCTAATGTAGCAACCGTAACCGGTGAAGCCTTTGGCGATGATAATTGCATACGTATTTCTTATGCCGCTTCCGAAGCAGATATCAAAGAAGCCATGAAACGCATCAAAGCGGCTCTTTCATAATTACCACAATACTACAGTTTTATAATCACAAGAAAGTCCGTAGCATTACACTACGGACTTTCACCAGATTAACAAATAAATAAAATAAACTACTTAACTATGAGCCTTTTGGTAGCAACTCCTATATCGGTACGTACCTGTACGATATAAGAACCGCTGGTAAGTTGTTGGTCAAATTGAATATTATTATCTGAAAAGGTATTGCTGTAAACCACTTGTCCTAGTATAGAATAAACAGTAACCACCGCATCTACCGCTGTTTGGTTCACTTCAATAGTAATTTGAGAACCATCACCTGGGTTAGGGAATAGCTGAAAATTTACTGCTAATTCGTTTTCATCGACACCTAAGGGCGTGCAATAAGCTACTGGTGGCTCAAATCCGCTTGGGAACGTTGACTCAAACAAGGCAACCGAAACACTTCCTTCCCAAATATCCTTTTCAAGAAGAATATTACCGGGACCTATGAGTACAAAAGTTGGAAAAGCCCCTACACCAAAATCGGTTGTAACTGCTGCGCTATTTCCTTCATTACTTGCAGCTGGCGGATGCGCCCATGGACCTCCAAAGGCGTCTTTATACGCTTCAACTTCCTGATTGTTATCAGTACCGTCATTAATTGACAGTCCATAAACATCACCAGTATTACATCCATATTTGTCATAAAACTCATTAAAAGCGGGCTGATTTATTTGGCAAGGACCACAAGTATCGAAAAAGAAATCTAAGTACACGTATTTACCTTGTGCGGTAATTGTATACAAATTGTGTTCGATTCCGTCTGTATCAGTAACCGTAAAGTCGTTTACAACATCACCTACGTTATAATTACTTGCCTGCGCAAATGCCGCAGTGGAAAACGCCACAAGAGCGACTAAAAGTAAAGTTTTTTTCATGGATTGGTTGTTTAAATGAATTAGTATCCTCCTAATATAAACACTAAACATCTGTAAAACAACTATTTATGATAATTTTTAAAAAAATACAGCTTAACCTATTGTAAATCAATAAACCCCACATAAACGCTAGACTTTAAGTTATTCGAATATATTTTGTAGGAAATTTACATTTCTCTAATTTCTTCGGAAATGTAACTGCAACGAAATAATATTACCAAAACTATATCTTGGCTAGACCCTGCTTGTATTTTTATACTTCCGAAGAAAACAGCGCCAGACGAATGGTATTGATATCGGAACCAACACCTTAGTGACATCATATTTGTATACTTTCTAAATAAAATCATACATTTAGGGCTATGAAGCGTTTTCTACATAACTGTTTTATGATAAGTATTGTGCTTTGTAGTGCTTGTGCAATGAGTCAACAAGGAGAACAAAAATTCTCCCTCTACTTCAACAACGACGTGTATGAGCTAAACAGTATGCAATTAGCACGCATTGACAGTCTTAAACGTATAGAATATAAAGATTCACT
>Ga0209344_10003471_pt1 | contig 15514 bp, 17 predicted proteins | sample Cruoilmetagenom6_FD_187293 | JGI IMG/M metagenome (GOLD analysis project Ga0209344, IMG submission 187293) | Oil polluted marine microbial communities from Coal Oil Point, Santa Barbara, California, USA - Santa Barbara Oil Seep Sample 6 (SPAdes)... | ecosystem: Environmental > Aquatic > Marine...
CGTTGATAGGCTTGAAAGCATCAAGGTCCAGGTATATCAGCGCGACCTGATGCTGATGCCGTTTTGCCAGACCTATAGCCCTAGAGAGGCGTTCTGCGAGCAGGACACGGTTGGGCAACCCGGTGAGGGAGTCATGTTGTGCCTGATGGGCAAGCTTCAACGATTGGGCAGACGATTGGCAGGCATCATGGAATACAATGACCGCCCCTTTAGTGCAACCGGCTCGATCATGGATGGGCGCCGCTGAGTCTTCAATGCTCAACTGGCTCCCGTCTTTGCGAATCAGCACACAATCCATAGCGAGCCCGACTGTTCGGTTTTCTTCCATGGCACGCTGAGCAGGGTTAGGGGCTGCCAGGAACGTATGGCCATCAACGAGAGTAAGCACCTGCGACAAGGGCTTGCCAAGCGCATCGATACTCATCCAGCCAGTCAGGTTTTCAGCAACGCGGTTTAGGTAGGTAACGCGGCCCTCTAGATCCGTCGTTATGACGGCATCGCCAATTGAGTTTAGCGTCGACTGAGCCCACTCTCTAGTGTCCTGTAAAGCGGCTTCAGCGTCACGCAATCGCGCTTCAGCATGTTCCAGATCGATGGGATGATTGTTTTGACAAATATCTCCTATATGGCAGCTAGCGATTAGCATGTACTTTTTCAACGCCATCGATCCGCTCCTTATTCTCTAGAACGCCTGTCTCCTACTTTTAAACAAACGGAGGGCATCTTTTTTTACCGATGAAAAAGCCATTTAAATTTTGAAAATTAAACAGATAGCGCTGCGCTCCTTGCAGCGCATAGTGGAACATCCTGTATTGGCATTTCCGTTGCCTCATCCATTTTAACGTTACAGGATAACGCCCTAGCTGAATGTGCGCTTGCGTACATAGGTGATGGAGTGACTCAAAATTCACCTTTTAGACCACCCTATTCGGGTTATAGAGGTATGCTTAAACACGCCGGGGTTCGGTAGCGTACAGACTTTATTTGCCAGCCTTCTACAATCAAAGTCTATTGCTCTATATTTTTGAAATATATGCCTATTTATAGATACACGAGGAAGTGCCGCAGGTATTAGGGAGCCTCTGATTAACGTAATGAGCGAAGGCCAGACAAGGCAAAAATCAACGAAAAAGCGGAGTTTACGGGTTGTAAATGAGCATTTTGAGGCGATTTTTAACGCCGTATGGTCGAGCGCAATAGTTAATCAGAGGTTTCTTAGGTAATCAGAACATGCGCTACTGCCAACCAGAGGGGGAGAGATTTCTATGCAAGACACTGAAGGTTTGCGCAAGAATGCTCTACTTGGCCTGCTATCAGAAGAAGAGCTAACCCCTTTACTGCCGCATTTCGAGAGGGTGGAGCTGACATTAGGGCAATCACTGTCTGAGTCAGGCATGCAAATGAGTCACGTCTACTTTCCACTTGATGCCATCGTTTCGCTGCTTTGTGTAATGGAGGATGGCGCCTCGACGGAAATTGCAGTAGTGGGCTATGAAGGGATCGTTGGCGTTTCTCTGTTCATGGGCGGAGAGACCACCCCCAGCCGAGCGATTGTGCAGAGCGCCGGCGCTGCTTATCGCCTAAAGGGGCAATTACTCAAAAATGAATTTTATCGCGCTGGCCCCATGCAGAAAATACTGCTGCGCTATACCCAAGCCTTGCTGACGCAGATGGCTCAGACAGCGGTATGCAATCGCCATCACAGCGTCGATCAACAGCTATGCCGCTGGCTGTTACTCAGCCTTGACCGGCTGCAGGGTGATAAACTGATTATGACCCAGGAGCTCATTGCCAATATGCTGGGCGTGCGCCGCGAAGGCGTGACCGAATCCGCTGGGAAACTCCAGCGAGCAGGACTGATTGCCTACAACCGCGGGCATATCACTGTCCTTGACAGGCCAGGGCTAGAGAAGCGGGTCTGCGAGTGCTATGCGGTGGTTAAGCGCGAGTACGACCGTCTACTCAACCACCATAACGTAATGTAATCCTTTAATCCCTACCATCAGTCTACCCGTGAACACCATTCCAACGTTATGTACGCTAGCGTGCCGACGCTTGATTTACTGAATGTTAATATGCACATAGCCCGTCACTTCACTCATAACAGCTTATCTGCAGCCGACATCAAAATGATTTAATCCTTCATTGTGCCGTTTGCCAGGTTCTTTCAACCGGAGAGGCACATGGCGTCTATTTTAAGCGTTTCCGCTGCCAATCAGCTCCTTGCTAAGCTGCCGGAAATCGAACAACGAGCCTTTATGGCGGAGTGTCAAACAGTGCAGCTTGCTTTTGGAGAAGTACTGCTCCAGCCCGCCGAGATTTTTACCCACGTCTATTTCCCCATCGACAGTTTTATTTCGTTGATTACCGTCATTGACGCTGACAACCGGCTTGAAGTCGCAATGGCAGGCAGGGAGGGTATGTTAGGTATACCCCTGGTACTCAACGTCAAAGAGTCTCAATCGATCGCTTTGGTTCAAGGCGCGGGGTCGGCCCTTCGCATGACGGCTGAAAGCTTTCAGCGTCTACTACTCTACAGCCCCGTATTACATCAGCGCCTCAAGCGCTATATCTATGTTGCGATGAGCCAATTGGCGACATCAGCGGCGTGTAACCACTTCCATCGAATTGAAGAGCGCCTCGCCCGCTGGTTGCTGATGACTCAGGATCGTGCGGAGACTGATCAGCTGAATCTGACCCACGAGTTTTTGGCTATGATGCTCGGGGTTAGACGGGCAGGCATTACCCTGGCGGCGATAGCCCTGCAGGCACGTGGCCTAATCTGTTATCAGCGCGGAACCATCACAGTGCTTGATCGGTTAGGTCTGATCGAGGCGTCCTGCGAGTGCTATAGCAAAGACTGCGCGTTGTACGCCAAAATGTTGCCAACATTATAATCGCGCCCTAGCGGCTCCAGCCTGCTTTATTCTTTTTTGCGCCTGCCTCATTCCCTCTGCTTCTTCTTTTCCGCCAATGCTGCCCTCTAGCATTGAGCGGCTATTTACGCCAACTCTCGGCTAATGAGTATCATCAGGTACGGGTGCATATGGTGGAAAATCAGGCAGAGCTCATTCCACTGGGCGCATCATCGAAGATGAATGTCGAATGGCAGTTTCTCACCAAACTACGCGGCCTTGGCCGTGAGACCGTCAGCCATTGGTTAGATGAGAACTTTACCAACATTGGCGAGCGCTCAAGTGTTGACCTGCGTCAGATATTCCAAGGCATTGGTGCTCAGCATTAGGGGTAAGATTCTCAGTAAATTTACAGAATTGATTGGCCAAAGATTAACAGTCTTGGGGGCTCAATTTTCCAAAATCGATTAAATTGGGTGTCGCTAATACTGTTCCTGACCGGATACAAGAAGCCGCAACCTGCTCGTCGGCCACATAAACTCCGATAGCTCAAGCTGCTCATTAAGGATCATCATGCGTTCAGACTTGGGCTGAGAAGTTTCAAGGATCGGGATAGAACCTATAGCTCAATGCCGCCTCTTCCTCAAAGCGTTTATGTACAGACTCCCCCTATTTATAAAGCCTGATGTTAATCAAATTTTACAAAGACAACAAAAAAACAGGCAGGATTGTTTGTTTTTTACTAGGATTAATTTATAAACGTAACGTCCCTTGCTTATGAGTGACCGAAGTGGGTCATTTGCCGTCCTTCACCAAAGGGCCAAACACCACCCACAAGGCGCTTGTGGTAAGAAATGGGCGCCTCACTTAGCCGAAGCAAGATTCGAATGTCTTCTTGTCTACCGGAAGACGACTCTGCGAGAGAAAGCAGCCAAAGTAGCCGCAAGAAAATAAGGATGATTTATGACCGATCTACTAATTCGTAATGCCCGCATCGTTGATGGCAATAGTTCAGAACCAAGCGATCCCGTTGATTTGCGCATTGTCGATGGAAAAATTGCCGAAAACGGTGCTCAGCTATCGCAAGGCTCGGCGGATGTTATCGACCTGCGAGGTGCTGTCGTCATGCCAGGGCTGATCGACTGTCATGTGCATGTCATTGCCACTACAACTAATCTTGGCGCCAATGCGGATTTACCCAATTCTCTGGTTGCTGCACGCGCGGGCAAAATCATGGAAGGCATGCTGATGCGTGGCTTTACCACCGTGCGTGATCTAGCAGGAGCAGATCATGGACTAGTGGTTGCTTTAGAAGAGGGATCGCTGACCGGCCCGCGATTAGTGATCTGCGGTAAAGCGCTGTCACAGACAGGGGGTCATACCGATTACCGTGGTCGTTACAACACCCGCGATGTATCCCACTATAAAAACCAACTCGGTGCGCTAGGCAGAATCGCAGATGGCGTAAGCGAGGTACGCCGTGTTGCGCGAGAGGAACTGATGGGCGGTGCGCAATTCATCAAGATTATGGCGAATGGTGGCGTTTCCTCCCCCAGTGATCCGGTGGCTTGGCTAGGCTATTCCCGTGAGGAGTTGCTAGCTGCCGTCGAAGAGGCGCAAAAAGCACAAACCTATGTAGCAGCACATCTTTATACGGATGAAGCGGTTCGCATTGCGTTGGAGTGCGGTGTTCGCTCAATCGAGCACGGTAACTTGATGCGTCCCGACACCATTGACCTGGCGCGGGAGAAGAACGCAGTTGTCGTGCCAACGAACATCACCTATGACCTTCTGGCACGTGAGGGCGCACGCTGGGGTCTCCCTCCTGAAAGCGTGTCCAAAATCGAGGATGTACGCGAGGCAGGACTCAATTGTCTTGAGGCGTTGCATAAATCCGGCGTCACAATGGGCTTTGGCACAGATCTTTTGGGTGAAATGCATCCCCATCAATCCGAAGAATTTATTTTGCGCGGTCAACGCTTGCCAGCGCAAAGCGTTATCCGGTCAGCCACCGTTGAGGCGGCGAAGGTTCTGCAAATGGAAGGTCAAATCGGCACCCTTGCACCAGGGGCGTATGCAGACTTAATCGTCGTAGACGGTAACCCACTGGAAGATCTTGGCCTGCTAACCGGCCAGGGTCGGCATATGCCTCTGATCGTGCAGGGCGGCCGGATCATAAAGAACACACTCAGTTGAGCACAGCCCAACTCAACCCGATGCACACCCAGGAGAATAGAGTATGAAATACATTCTACCCACGATGATACTGGTGATGGCTGCTCAGGCGGGCCAAGCCACAGCCCAGGTTCGCATGGATATAGTCAATGAATATCCCTCAACCTCAATTCACGCCCAGACCGTGGATCACTTTATAGCCGAATTAGAGGGTATGGCGAGTGTAACGGCACATCATGGCGCAGCACTGGGTTACCGCTCGGTCGATCATTACGATGCCGTTGGGGATGGTGCTGTAGAAATGGCAAGCTCTTTTACGGGGGCATGGTCCGGGATTAACCCGATTTTCTTGGTATCCTCGCTACCATTCATTGCGACAACGATCGAAGAAACTCGCGCTCTTTATGAGGCGACGCGTCCCTACTATGAAGACGCACTTGAGGGGGACAACCAGATATTTCTGTTAGCGACTCCCTGGCCGCCCTCAGGTGTATGGGCAACACGCGCAATTGACTCCACTGAAGCCCTATCGCAGCTAACCATACGCACCTTCGATTCTCCAGGCACCACGACCTTTACTAATGCCGGTGCATCCCCCGTTCAGCTGTCCTGGTCTGATGTGGTACCACAGCTGACAACTGGCGGTATCAATAGCGTGCTGACCTCAGCTGATGGTGGCTCCTCAGCGCAATTCTGGGAGTACCTTTCGGATTTCACCGAAGTTAACTATGCCCTGCCTCTGCAGGTGATGCATATGAACCGAGATGCGTTCGAGCAGTTGAACGATGAGCAAAAAGACATCTTATTGCAGGCTGCTGCGTCAACCGAAGACTTCGGTTGGAATCTTCTGGAAACCCGCGTTCAAGAAAGTTACGAAGAGATGCAAAACCACGGGGTCACCGTCACCACCGATGTTTCTGATGAGCTGAGCATGCACCTAAGTGAGGCAGCTGCACCTGTGGTAGCAGAATGGATTGAATTGGTGGGAGATGACGCAGAAGCGATTCTTTCGGACTTCAACGCTCGAATTGCCGAGTGATCAGTACAGGCGGGTCAGACAGATCACCGGTCCCGCTGCCAATAAAAAGGGAATCCCTATGTCTAAGCTGCTTGTGGGCATAATCGACAGATTATGCCGGATTGGCGCCTACCTGTCCTGTGCCATTCTGGTGGGGATGGTCGGCCTCATCGCCTACGAAATTTTCTTACGATCAGTATTCTCAACCTCAACCTTCGTGATGAGCGAATTTGTCGGGTATGGAGTCGCCTCAGCTACGTTTCTTGCACTTGCGGATGCCCTGCGTACAGGAGACGTAATACGGGTTGGCCTCTTGCTTGAACGCACCCAAGGATTGGCTCGGCGCTTACTGGAAGTGGTGGCAGCACTGGTGGGGCTGGCTTCAGTCACCGTACTGATCTGGTTTTTCTGGCTACGAGTGATTCGAGCCTGGACACGGGGAACGGTATCCAGCTCATTGGCGGAAGTTCCGATTTGGATTCCAGAAGGTATCATCATGGTGGGACTGGGATTGCTGGCGTTACAACTCATTGCACATATATTGCGCCAGATCGCTCCCGTAGCAGCGCGGGAGGTTACCTGATGGAAGCGCTATTTTCCGCCCTAATGCTATTGGGACTGATTTTTGTCGTGCTCGGCCTAGGCGTGTGGATCTTCTTGGGGTTGTTCGCAGTATCAGGCATCGCGCTCATGGTGCTTCTGGGCATGGATATTAGTCGTATCGGCACGATAGCCGCCAATATCGTTAACCGCTACGGTTCAGCCTGGGAACTAGCTGCCATCCCGATGTTTATCTGGATGGGTGAGATTATCTTTCGTACCGACCTCTCTAACCGTATATTTCGTGGGCTTGCGCCTTTGGTGGCACATATTCCTGGCCGACTGCTGCATACAAATATACTGGGCTGCACGCTATTTGCTGCTGTTAGTGGTTCCTCTGCGGCGACGACCGCTACCGTAGGCAAGATTACGACGAACGAACTTGAAAGACACGGATATGACCGTGCACTTTCCTCGGGCTCATTGGCGGGTGCAGGCAGTTTCGGGCTTATGATTCCTCCCTCGATAGTGATGATCGTCTACGCTATTCTTGCCGAGGTTTCGGTGACCCGAATGTTTGCGGCAGGGGTATTGCCCGGCCTGATGATAGCAGCGATGTTTTCATGCTATATCGTAGTGCGCTCGCTCTTGAATCCTTCCCTTGCCCCTGTCACGGTGCCGAAGCGAGGCGCAATCATCTATCTACACTCAGTGGTTGATTTACTGCCTGTTCTGTCGCTAATGGTCATCGTACTTGGCTCAATCTATTCAGGCATAGCAACCCCATCTGAAGCCGCTGCCGTCGGCGTTTGTGCGGCGCTTATCGTCACTGGTGTACTGCGCCAGCTTAGCGTATCACTGCTTTTGCAAACGCTTCTGGGGGCGGTGCGCACTAGCGCGATGATCTGCTCTCTATTAATTGCAGCAGCGCTGTTGTCCACGGCCATGGGCTACCTGCATATCCCTTCAGGCGTTGCTAACACTATCGCCGCACTGGATCTGACACCGCTAACACTAATTCTGGTGTTAACACTGTTCTATATCATCCTTGGGCTTTTCCTCGACGGCGTCTCGATAATCGTCATGAGCCTGCCCATCACGCTACCACTGGCAGCGCTGGCGGGGATCGACCCCATCTGGTTTGGAATCTTTTTGATCGTAACGATTGAGCTGGGGCAAATCACCCCACCGGTCGGTTTTAATTTGTTCATCCTACAGAGCCTGACAGGCAGGCCTATTGGTCGAGTCGCCTTAGATGCGCTGCCCTTTTTCTGCCTCATGCTGGCCGGGGTTGGTCTATTAATCGCCTTTCCTCAAATTGCGCTTTGGCTGCCGGGAGTACTTTATGACTAATCTTAGTAAAGTTTTGGAAGCTTATGAACGCGGATCGTCAGCGACGCTGGATGCATTTGGGGAAGTATGCCAAAGCCTCTTCGAGCCTCGTCTAATGACTGTTTTTGGGTGGGATCTTGCAAGCGACCTGTGTACGCGCATATGGTCAAATCGCCCTGACAGTTACCCCGTTCCCGCTGAAAAAAAAATGGGCCCAACCGAATGGGGTGCACGCGTGCTGCATGCTGGCAAACCATGGTACGGACTTGATGAGGCCGCAATTCGCAGGGCTTTTTTCGATTATGAGAAAATTCTCGAGCTGGGTTGCGGTTCGTGTCTTAGCGCAGCAATCAAGTGGAACGGCCAGGTTATCGGCGCCGTCAGCGTGTTGGATGTTGAGGGTGCCTATATGCCTGCGGATACGGATCAGTTGGAAAGAATGGTTCCAGCACTCGTGCCGGTGCTGCTAGCACACAGATAAAAAGCTGAAACTATGACCGCTAATAGCATTGACTATGATCGGCTTGCACGCGGTTTGAGCGCTCCTGCTGATTAAGCGCCTAGTTTAGCCAAATGCTTCTAACTTATTAGCCTTTTATTATTCACAGCTGTTCAATGTATTTTTTCATACCAAGAAACGTAGCAAATAACCCAAAATTATTTAATGACTTTTGACAACTCAACATGAGGTAAGCTGAAATGAAACTATCTAATTATAAAGCCCTTACTTTTGATGTTTATGGCACCTTGATCGACTGGGAAACCGGTATTGTTGAAGGCCTTAGCCCTCTGGTTGAAAAAGTTGAACGCGAGTTAAGCCGGGATGAAATCCTTGAGGCTCATGCCCGGCATGAATCAACACATCAGCGATACACACCAGCGAAACGATATCAGGCGCTGTTACCTGTTGTGTATCGCAGACTCGCTGAAGAGTGGGGAGTAAGCGTTCGTTGGGATGAGTGCCTAGCCTATGGTCAATCGGTTAAGAACTGGCCAGCCTTCCCCGACTCAGCAAACGCCCTACAGTACTTAAAAAAACATTTTAAGCTGGTAGTACTAACCAATGTTGACAACGATTCTTTTAAATACAGCAACGAAAAGCTCAACGTTGAGTTCGACGGCGTATATTCTGCAGAGGATATAGGGTCATATAAGCCCTTCGACAGAAACTTTGATTATCTTATCGAGATGATAAGTTCAATTGGCATTACCAAAGATCAAATTCTGCATACAGCTGAGAGCATGTTCCATGACCATGTCCCTGCCAACAAACATGGATTAACAAGCTGCCATATCTATCGGCGTTTTGACAAACAAGGCTTCGGAGCCACCATGACGCCGGAAGTTATGCCTACGTACGAATTTAAGTTCAACAGCATGGCCGACCTTGTAAAAGCACATCAAAAAGAGCTCGAAAACGAATAATAGCATTGCAAAACCAGCGGCAAAGCCATGGCTTGCCGCTTCAATATATGGCTTCTTCGTCACTACGGCTGGAGCTCTCGCGACCAAGGGCTGTGCCCTCTTTTCATAAATGCGGCCACAAATGAAACATCAGCAGGCCCTAGAACATTTGCTGTGGGAGATATAGTGAAAGCGCTGGTATCAGGATGATGAGCAGCAGAGCGATAACGTCCATAACAATAAACCAGCTTACGCCCTTAAAAACTTCCGTTAAGGTGACGCTATTGCCTAGGGAACCCTTAATGACATAGACATTAAGCCCTATTGGCGGAGTAACCAGCCCTACTTCAAGCAGTTTAACAACGATGATGCCGAACCAGATTAAATTGAGGTCTGCCCCTTGCAATAATGGCAGAATCAGCGGCAGCGTCAGCAGCAACAACCCAATCGAGTCGATGAACATACCCAACACCAGATAGATCACTGCCACAGCAAGAATGATCCACCAGGTCTCGGTGCTCACGCCGAGAATGATTTCTGAGAAAGCGGCGGGCACTCCACTCATGGCTAAAAAGCGGGTAAAGAACAGCGAGCCGATTAGAATAATAAAGACGCTTGCGGTACTCACTGCCGTACGAACCAAGGCTTCTCTAAGCGCGGCAATGGTTAGCGTACGACGAGCAAAAGCAATCAGTGCAGCGATGGTGGTTCCTACGGCCCCCGCTTCAGTCGGTGAGAAAATACCGAGAAAAATTCCCCCAAGCACGGATCCGATCAATAACGGCAGCGGCCATATATTCTTAAAGGCATCCCATTTCTCGCCCCAATTAGAGCGCACATCGGTATTGCCAGCCAAACTGGGGTTAAGCTTTGTCCGCACCATAATCATGACAATGTAAAGCAGCGCTGAAAGCACCCCAGGAATGAACCCTGCCATAAACAGCTGGCCTACCGAGACCTGCGCATAAACACCATAGAGAACCAACAGCACGCTGGGGGGAATCAGCGAGCCCAAGGTTCCAGACGCCGCTACTGTCCCCGTTGCTAACCCCTTGTCATAATTGTGCTTGAGCATTTCAGGGACAGCAATACGCGACATGGCCGCTGAAGTGGCTACGCTGGAGCCCGAGGCGGCAGCAAAGAAGGCAGAGGCCATAACGCTAGAGACAGCCAAACCACCTGGCAATCGGGCTAGGTAGAGGCGCATAGCATGGAAGAGACCTTGGGTCATATTAGTGCTGGTACACAAGTAGCCCATAAACAGAAACATGGGCGCAGCGGTGAGCTCCCAGGTGCCAGCAAAGTCAAAGGGAGTTGCTGAAATCATGCCCCAGGCCACGCGCATGCTGGTCATTTCACCAATGCCGATGATCGACACCAAACCTAGTGCAACGCCGATTGGCACGCGCAGGGCGATAAGGGCCAAGGCGATGGCAATGCCTGCCACGCCTATCTCGATATTACTCATTAGGAAACTCCTACAGGGCTTGGCGTTGTTGCAGTGCCTTAATCATGTTGGCGAGGATGGCCAGACACATAGCTGCAAAGCCAACCGGTAACGCCCAACGACTGGGCCATAGATAGAAGGTGAAATTGGCCATGGCCGTTTCCATTCTTACCGTGGCGCGTACTGCATCAAGATAGCTCTGGTAACAAAGCATTCCGAAATAGACAAGACCCAGCACTCCAGCAAGAAGATAAAGTGCTAGCTGTAACGCAGGCGGGAGCCTTCCCACCACAACATCCACGCTGATATGTTCTTGCTGGAGTTCGACATAGGCTAGTGGCAAAAAGACAACAGCGACCATGTAGTAGAAAGAGACGACTTCCAGAGTGCCGGTAAACGATTTCCCAAACAGGTACCGTAGCCCTACATCAAGTGAGACATGTAGAGCCATAAGCACCAGAAAAAGTGCAGTAAGCACGAGTGCGCTCTTCGCTATCCACTGCGTTAAAGTCTCGAATTTGTCGGTAATCACGTGCCACCACCCCGTTTCTCATCTGAAGCAGAAAAGCCCAGCTTGATCAGCGTCTCTTTCCAGAACAACAGCATATCGCGATAGAGTTCTGGGTCATCACGCCAAATACTTTGTGCCCCCATACCTCGCATCATGCACAAGGTGGCATTCAGGGCAACACGATTCTGATGAGAGCTATGCTCGGCACTGGCGACCAATTGCTCCCAAATCTGCTCCAGAGATTCATTAAATTTCACAGCTAACGGCACGAGTACTTCCAAAATGGCCGGGTCCGTACGCGCATTGGTCAGATACTCTAAGGTCACCATGTACATGTCCCCCTTGAAGTGCTCATGCAGCGCCTTCAATAGACTGTCAAAATTTAGCTCTCCAGCCTTAACACTTACCGCCATCTCCCGAACGCTTTCGACCTCGCGGTTAAGCAAATCCTCAAGCGCCGCTTGCATTAATAGTGTCTTTGAAGGGTATTGATGCACCAAAGCTCCTCGAGAAACACCGGCCAAACGAGCGACATCCACGGTTGAAGTGGCTCGAATTCCTTTTGCAAGAATGCATTCTATTGTCGCTTGCGTTACCCGAGCCTGGGTTTGGCGTGAGCGTTCTTCCTGGTTTTGCCGCTTGGTCATAGCTAACCCTTCTTGTGGCCTAGGCCGCCTCAAAGGATCAGCCTAGGTGTTCCGATGTTAATAAATTCCATAATCAGCAGGGAGCTTATTGAAGATTTCTTCCATTGCCAATTCAGCCAGAGCATCTTCGTCTTCGCGATCTACTTCACTTACTACTATCTCCCACTTTTCATAGGTAGCAAGGAAGTCATCAATCAGCGCCTCTGGGTCTTCAACGCCATACTCATCGCGGGCCTTATCGTAGACATTGGCCAAGGCCTCATCGCGGAAAGCCTCCACGGAAGCCATCAGATCCTCTTCGGGCTCGTAGATGTTGTTGCCGTGGGAGGCGGCTTCTTCCAGTGCGGCTTCAGAAGCGCCCAGATACTGGACAATCATGCGTGTCATTGCCTTGGCAGTCGCTTCTTTGAAGACATCACGCTCCTCATCGCTGAGGCTAGCCCAAAAACCTGAATTGAAGCCCCACTGAGGGCCAGACCAATACATACCGGTCGGCAGCAGTGTGGTGTGCTCGGCAACCTCCCACAATGAGCGGTCAATCAAGTCGTTAGCCGCATTAGAGGCGCAGTCCAACGAGCCACGATCAAGGCCGCTATACATCTCACTGGAAGGCACATTGACGGGCGTTCCCCCGGCTTGCTCGACCCAGGCGGAAACAGTCGAACCAGCCGTACGAATACGTTTACCGCGTAGCTCTTCCAGGTTTCGGACTGGCTCGCGGCAGAACAGCACATAGGAAGGCGTGTTATAGGCGCCCAGGTAGACAATATTCAGCTCCTCCCACTCTGCTAGCTGAGTGGGATTATTAAGGCTGAAGTCTGTCACCGCCAGTATGCCAATCAGCGGGTCATCATAGTTAAACCCTAACTCCTGCACGGCATTCGCGACCGGCATTTCAGAAGGCGTGTAGATAGCCGCATGGTGAGCAACCTGAACCACGTTATCCTGGATACCCTGCAGGTTAGCGCGTGGTGCCAGCAGTACAGTGCCGGTATAAACCTCGGGTTGCAGTTCACCGTTCGAGAGTTCCTTGACCATTTCTGCCCACTCGATGTAACCGTAACGGGAGTGGGGGTGTTGCTGGTCGTAGAACGAATTGGCAATAAAGGAAGTTGCGGCATGGGCCGAAGAAGCAACGACAGGCAAGACCAGCGCTCCAACGGCGAGTGTCAGCGTATTACGAGTGAAGTTCATATAGTTTCCCGGGCCGATTTAATCGGCTGTTTTCTTCTGTTGTATCGCTTTGTATTGTTGACACGTCACCAGCTGTGGCGCGTGTTCATAATTCAATCTAGACTTCAAATAATAAAAAAACAAGCAGGTCTGTTTGTTTTTTGATACGACCTGCTTCACGCAGAAAGGTTAAGTAATGAAAATAAAAGAAAATCCTACTCGGTTTGATATCACGGGCACCTGGCGAGGAATTCGCATGATGCTGCCTTTAGCGGTTTTTACGATCGCGTTTGGATTGGCGTTTGGTGTAGCCGCCGTACATCAAGGGTTGGCCGGCTGGGAAGCGATGCTAATGAGCCTGTTTGTCTTCGCGGCTCCATCGCAATTTGCTGCCCTAGAGATGTGGCATTCGCCTCTACCACTGCTTGCTCTGGCGGCGGTCACACTCGCGATTCATACCCGGCATATGCTGATGAGTGCGGCGCTTTATCCCTGGCTCAAAGTGTTACCTCAACGCCAGCAATTCGCTATGGTGATTCTGCTAACCGACTCCAACTGGGCAATGGCGCTGGGAGAGTATCAGCGCGGCGAGCGAAACCTGGGCATTCTTCTAGGTGGCGGGATCGCGCTGTGGGGCGCCTGGGTCGTCGGCACGGCGGTAGGGTTAGCCTTTGGCGGAGGCATTACCGAGCCTGAGCGCTTCGGCCTTGATGTGATCATGCTGTGCTTTCTGCTGATGATCGTTGTCGGTGGAAACCCACGAGCCGCAATGGCCCTGCCCTGGCTGGCAGCAGCGGCGAGTGCACTAATGGCGTATTGGTGGCTGCCGCCTTATCTACATGTGATGGTGGGTGCCATTACTGGTGGCGTGGTGGCCATATTGTTGCCTGGACGCTGGTTAAGGGAAAGCGCCTCATGACCCCATCCCCCGTATGGCAGTCGTTGTTAGCCATCACCCTAATGGTGGTGATTGCTTATGGCTCCAGAGTGCTGGGGCTGCTAATCATGTCACGTGTGCCGCTAGGCCCACGCGTTAGGCGATTCGTCGATGCCATGTCTAGCTCAGTCCTGATTGCCGTTATTACTCCCATCATCGTGCATGGTGACGGCGGCGTTCGGCTTGCGGCCATTGCGGCGGGTACGGTGGCGATAGTGATGAGGAATCCGTTGGTATCAATTGCAATGGGTATGCTTTGTGCTGCCGGTTGGCGATGGTGGTTTGGGTAATATCGTAAAAAAACGGCGGAATTTAACACCTCAGACGAGCGCATGTCATAACTAGAATCAGGTTGTAGAGCATGGTCGAATAGCTGATGACTCACAATGTACTATGTACACTTAAAGACGCGCTGGCTAGCTAAAGGTAGTGCTCCAACGTGAGTAATGCGATTGAAGTTATCAAAACCCCGACGTTCACACGCCAGATCCAGGCCATTGCCACAGACGATGAATTGAAGGAACTGCAGCGCACCCTGATAGCTCAACCTGACAAAGGTGACCTTATTCAAGGTACGGGTGGCTTAAGAAAGATCCGTATGGCGTTGGGCAACCAAGGTAAAAGCGGCGGCGCTCGGGTAATTTACTTTTTGGCAACGGCAGAAAAAATCTACTTGATACTGGCCTACCCCAAGAGCGTGAAGGACAGCTTAACGCCCGCTGAAAAGGCTGCTCTGAAAACACTGACCCACCAACTGAAGGCGGAGGTTTCCGAATGAGCATTTTTGACGAACTGCAAACATCGCTGCAGGAAGCCGTTGAGATCAAACAAGGCAAAGCGCAGGCCAGCCGCCTCACACGCCATGAGGTGGCTGATGTAAAGGCTATTCGCGCCCAGCTACACGTCTCTCAGGCTGAATTTGCCGAGGCTATGGGAACAAGCGTGGACACCATTAAAAGCTGGGAAACCAAGCGCCGTAACCCGACGGGGCTCGCCGCTAAGGTACTGGCGACGATTCAGGACAACCCCGCTTTTTTCAACGAGCTTGCTTCGCACTAACACTTATTTCATTAGCATGGGGAAAAAAGGTAATTCAACGTCGTACTGGTACGTACGGGAGACATAGCTTGAGCTGGTATTGACCGCCACACTTGCGGCTTCAAAGTGGCTGGTTTACCAACGCTATAAATAAAATAAACAATGAAAGACCAATATCATACATGCCCATTAACGGGCGATTAGCCATCAAACGCAAGCATGCGAGACGTAAACGCGGAGGAAGGGGAAATCGAGCAGCTTAGTACCACAGAGAACCAAGGGACTCATAATCCCTTGCTTGAACAAGCAAGAATGGTGGGCCCAGTAGGACTTGAACCTACGACCAAGGGATTATGAGTCCCCTGCTCTAACCAACTGAGCTATAGGCCCGAAAAGCGTGCATATCATAGCGAATGTGGCCGGGTGAGGCTAGCCCC
>Ga0209344_10003472_pt1 | contig 15514 bp, 12 predicted proteins | sample Cruoilmetagenom6_FD_187293 | JGI IMG/M metagenome (GOLD analysis project Ga0209344, IMG submission 187293) | Oil polluted marine microbial communities from Coal Oil Point, Santa Barbara, California, USA - Santa Barbara Oil Seep Sample 6 (SPAdes)... | ecosystem: Environmental > Aquatic > Marine...
CAAATCGCATCGCAATGACTGATGCCCCGCGCGAGATCGATCCTCTAAAACAGTTGGCCATGTTGACGGCGGGTGACGCGCTGATTTTCCGACACTATGAACTCGACAAAAGAGAACGGCTCTTCCTAGGACAGAGTTTGCGCAATGCCTGTAGAGACGCTGCGATTCTATTTATGGTTGCCGAGGACCAGAAACTTGGGTTGCGGCTCAGAGCCGATGGACTGCATTTACCAGGTTGGGCACTTCGACAAGGATATCATTGGCGAAGACGCGCCCATCCAAAGTGGATTATTTCTGGCGCCGTTCACTCAACGCGCGAACTCATTTTGGCGGAACACAGGGGGGTCGATATTGCAATCCTATCGCCCGTGTTTCCCACAAAAAGCCATCCGGCTGCCAAAAGTCTGGGCGTGATTGGCGCAGCAGGGCTCAGCCAGCAAACATCCCTCCCGGTCTACGCATTAGGCGGTATGAATGAAACGTCTGCGCATCGACTGCGAGGTTTGAGTGTTGAAGGATATGCCTTCGTCAGCCCCGACTAATAGCCTTCGGGCACATAGTTGAAGCGTTCCATTTGCTCTCGATGATCAGAAACGATTTGTTTGATCTGGGCCTCGGTAAGTTTTTCGCGCCACTGCTCTGTCTTGCCTTCGCGGAAAAACGATTGCGCAAATTCTGACTTCTCTTTAAAGCCCGTGGCTTCCTCCTGGCGCTTGAGCGCCTTAAAGGACGAATTGCGAATGGACCGCTCCAGTCGCTCAGCTTTGGGCTTCAAGCCCAGGAAGGTCGAAACCTGCTTGAAGTACTTACGGGGTTTGGCTGTTAGGTCTTCATAGCGAACAACAAGCAATTGCGGGTTGGGTTGAGCTGTCCAACTCTCCACATGGCGTGACCAGGAAGAGTGAAATTCCGGCACATGGTCGGCGCCAGCAGCAGTGAGAGCGCCTGCATTCGCCAAGCGTTTAATCGCCCCATCAATATCCTCACCAAAGTGATGGGTCATTGAGAGCACCACGTCGAGCGGATTACGCAAAACATAGATTGCACCGGCGGTGGCGTCCATATTGTGGAGCGGAACCCCATGCCACTCGCCCAGAAAGTTATGGGTTTTGACAAAAACAGAGTCTGGAAAATACTGAGTGAAATCCTGCTGCACGCGAGGACGCAATTTTGCCAGTTCCTCATGATCAACATTCGTAGGGTCGGTGACACCGTACCGCGCATATGGCCCGGAGCTCGACTCGCCAATGCAAAAATGGTCGAGCTCATTAATGTCGACAGGCTTTTGGCTATTGCGCAATAAATTGTGGAGAAACGATCTCATCCACGTATTGCCTGACTTGGGGTATGAAGCCAGCCAGATAATATTACCCATTGGTTTACTCACGCATCTTCATTTCAGAGATGCATTGATAGCACAAAAAAAAGAGCGGACCGAAGCCCGCTCTTTCAAACTTGAATTTCGTAATTTCTTAGAAAGAAATTGCGAGAACTACACCAGCAGATGTGCTGTCGACAGACTGAGTGCCTGCAGCTGCTGTTGCAAGTGTGTCTTCGATGAACTGAACGTCCAGACCGAGATCAACACCGGCGCCGAGCGAATATCCGCCACCAACTTGCAGGAAGCTGTTTTCGCCATTCGTCAGAGTTGTATTATTCTCTGTTTCACTTGTGAAGTATGCAGCACCAACTGTCCAAGGACCTGTGCCGTATGCGAGGCCAACAGTCCAGCTGTCAGATTCGATTTGGCTTGTTGAAAGTGCAGCACCGCCCTGTGTACCAGCAGCAATACCTTCAGAGGTCTTGTATGCACCACCGAGTGTGAAGCCACCAAAACCAACGCTGGCGCCAACGCCAATTTCTTCTGGATCGTCTGTGCCAACAAGAGCAGCTGCTTCACCAGTTACGTAGTACACGTCAACACCAACAGAGGCGCCACCGAGTTCGCCAGCATAGTTTGCAGCGATTTCGAAGACTTCTTCAACAGCGCTGTTTTGAGCTGAAAGACCAAAGCCATTTGCGATTGGATCATTTGCACCAGCGTCTGGTGTGAATGATGCACCGAGCTGGAAGCCAGCAAGACGTGGTGTGAAGTATGAGATTTTGTTGTCATCTTCAGCAAGCAATGAGTAAGTGGATGTCTGTGAAGAGAAAGTCACAACACCATTCTGCATGTTGTAGATGTTTGGTGAGTCAACGCCATTACCTGGAACGAACCAAGGTGATGAATAGTGCATTTTGAATGCTGCACCGTCTGTACCACCAATTTCAAAGCGGCCAAAGCCACCTTCAAGGAAGGCATAGATTTCTGATGCGTTAATTGAGTCATTGTTGTTTGCAACAACATTCTGACCATTGTCGTCATCGCCAGCCTGAAGTTTGATTGCTGCACCAGCAACAAGACCATTGTCCAGAGTACCCGAAGCAACGATGTCGATGTTACGTGCAACAACGGCAACTTTGGTGTCATCAGCCTGAACGAGGCCAACTGTATCCATGTCAACGAAGTAGAAACCCGTGACAACGGAACCGCCAACAGTGACAGTAAGTGGATCGCTCGCAAGAGCAGGACCGGCTAGAAGACCAGCGGTGACGAGAGCTGTCGTCCCAAGAAGTGTCTTTTTCATTTGTTCCTCGCAGTTCAGCGTATAGCTGTTCAAACAATTAAGTTTCCAAATCACCGGATAATCACTTTCCCCAAGAATTCTATTCCGAAGCAAGCACCACTGGTCTGGATCACTATTACCGCCGGGCCGACAAAATCGCCCCCCCGTGCGCGTGGGTTGATTAATCCCGAATGGGGGGTAACCGTCAAGCAAAGCTCGTACAGTTTTGCTTCAAATTTGAGTAATGTTGCGGAAACGTCACAAGAGGTTTCCATATGGTTAACAAATGCTTATGGCGATCTTTTGCGTGACAACGCCTGTGGATAAGAGAATTACTTGAGTTTTTGCAAAAGATTCGCAATTCCTTGGCCTTTGGAATGTTGCAATAGTGAGACAGTTTTACGGACTCTCTCCAATGGGTCAAAAAACAAGTTGAATTTCAATTGGGGGTTTCATTGGACGACAGCCATCATTCCCGGTATAAACGCCTGAAAATTGGGGAAAATCTGGCAGTCGAAATAGCTGGATCCTTCTGACGAGTTTGAGAGCAAGAGGCCAAGTTGAAAAAAATGAAATTCTCTTCTGTTGTGACATACGTTGCAGGGACATCAAAACGAGCAATTTTTGTGGGCGTTTTGGCGCTTGGACTAACGGCTTGTAGCGCTGGCGACAGCAGCTATCCAAGTACCGAGGGACGCGGTCCGACCAACCCGAATCCAGATCGGAACGCCGAGCGTGAATCTATCTTCGGTGAAGATGGACTGGTGCTATTCGGCGGAAAAGGATCAGAAGTACAGGGCGGCGGAGGTATTGGCGTCAATAGCTTCCTATGGCGCGCCTCTTTGGATACATTGTCCTTTGTGCCCTTAGCTTCTGCAGATCCTTTCGGTGGCGTAATCATTACCGAATGGCATTCAGAGGCGACAACACCTACTGAGCGCTTTAAACTCACAGTCTATATATTAGACAAACGTCTTCGCGCCGATGGCCTAAAAGTAGCCGTCTTCCGCCAACAGAAAACTGACGGCGATTGGACCTCTGTAGCGGCAAACAGTGAAACGAGTGTTCAGCTTGAAAACGCAATTTTGATGCGGGCGCGCGAACTACGTGTGAACACTCTAGAAACCGAAAACTAAAGATCACAGGCCAACCTACGTTCAAGGGGCCTTCGTCGGGCCCTATGTTCATCCGGCCCTTTCTTGCCGCGTAAATATCGCGGTCCGCGCGGCAGCAGTGCGGCTATTTCTTTCTCAGCCCACCGCATGCCTTGCTCAACCGTCCATTCCAAGGCAAAAGAAACACCCCAAACCGTTGCACCTCTCTGATCAGGGTGTGATCTCAATGTCCTGTAAGCGGAAGACGAAACATGTCCGGTGCCGAGCCCATTCGTTACAATGCCAGAACCACTGAAGCCAAATGGCAAAAAGTTTGGGAAGATCGCAACACTTTTGTAGCGCCAGAAGAGCCTCGCGCAGAGGGTCCTGGAAAATATTACGTCCTGGAGATGTTTCCTTATCCATCTGGATTGTTGCACATGGGCCATGTCCGCAACTATGCGATCGGCGATGTGATCGCGCGTTTCAAAAAAGCTCAAGGCTTTGACGTGCTTCACCCCATGGGCTGGGACGCCTTTGGAATGCCAGCCGAGAACGCTGCGATGGAACACAAGGTTCATCCAGGCGACTGGACCTACAAAAACATTGAGGCCATGCGCGAACAATTTAAGGCGCTTGGCCTGTCCATCGATTGGACACGCGAATTTGCGACCTGTGACCCTGAATATTATGCGCAGGAACAATCTCTTTTCTTAGATATGCTAGAGGCGGGCCTCGTCACACGGAAAACAGCTCAGGTAAACTGGGATCCCGTCGACATGACGGTGCTAGCCAATGAACAAGTTATCGATGGCTGCGGCTGGCGGTCAGGTGCGCAAGTCGAGCGGCGCGAACTCACTCAATGGTTTTTTAAGATCACAGACAGCGCCGAGGATTTGCTGGCCGGTCTAGATGAATTAGATCAGTGGCCTGATAAAGTACGCCTTATGCAACGCAACTGGATCGGCAGATCCGAAGGCGCGCGCGTTTTTTTCCCACTAGAAGAGCGAGAAGAAAGCATTGAAGTTTTCACAACGCGACCAGATACGCTATTTGGTGCAAGCTTTTGTGCGCTATCGCCAGGCCATCCGCTAACCCGTGCGCTCGCCACCAACAACCCGGCCCTATCCAATTTCGTCAAAGAATGCGAACGGTTGGGAACCAGCGAAGAAGCCATTGAAAAAGCAGATAAACAGGGTTTCGACACCGGCTTGAGAGTGCGCCACCCTTTCATCAAAGGGGCGACCCTTCCACTCTACGTGGCAAATTTTGTACTGATGGAATATGGCACAGGTGCAATCTTTGGGTGTCCGGCCCACGATCAACGTGACATGGACTTTGCACGAAAATATGGCCTTACAATAACACCGGTTGTCGCCCCGAAAGAAGGCAACGGTGACGACGAACAAAACGCATGGGCAAATGAATTGACGAACGGCGATGTCGCCTTCACGGGCGATGGCATTGCCATCAACTCCGACTTTCTAAACGGCCTTGCCGTTGATGCAGCAAAAAGCGCTGCAATCAAAAAACTGGAAAGCCTGGAGCTTGGCGCAGGCACCGTGAATTATCGTTTGCGTGACTGGGGCATTTCCAGACAGCGCTATTGGGGTTGCCCAATCCCGATTGTTCATTGCAAAGCATGTGGAACCGTTCCCGTGCCAAAAGAAGCGCTGCCTGTAACGCTGCCTCGAGACGTGACATTCGATAAGCCGGGCAATCCGCTGGAACATCATCCAACCTGGAAAGATGTGCCCTGCCCTTCATGTGGAAAAGATGGCCGCAGAGAAACAGACACGTTCGATACTTTTGTAGACTCATCTTGGTATTTTGCACGCTTTGCCGCGCCCAAAGCGACCACACCAACAGTTCCGGCACTCACCAATAAGTGGTTGCCGATTGACCAATACATCGGTGGCATCGAACACGCTGTTCTGCATTTGCTTTACTCTCGGTATTTTTCACGCGCCATGAAGGCGACAGGACATCTTGATGTCAAAGAACCTTTTGCCGGCCTCTTTACGCAAGGCATGGTTACCCATGAAACTTATAAGGCCATCGATGGCCGGTGGGTGGCGCCGAGCGAACTGAGTTGGGAAGACGGGAAACCCTACCTTGAGGACGCGGGAATCCGTGCGCCTGTCCAGGTTGGCGCGATCGAAAAAATGTCCAAGTCGAAGAAAAACACCGTCGATCCCAATGCGATCATCGACCAATATGGCGCGGATACAGCTCGGTGGTTCGTCTTGTCAGACAGCCCACCTGATCGCGATGTCCAATGGACCGAGGATGGAGTTGAAGGAGCGTGGCGCTTTACTCAGCGTTTTTGGCGCCTCATTCAAACCGGAAAGGAAGAGCTTTGTCCCGTGGAAACCGAAATGCCACCGTTGGACGCGGCGGCAGAAGACCTTCGACGCTCTGTGCATAAGACAGTATCAGCTGTCACCGCTGACCTTGGACAACTGGGGTTTAACCGCGCAGTGGCGCGAATTTATGAGCTGAACAACATTATTTCAGCCTTTACGGGTCAAGAACCAGCAGCCGCAGAATGGGCGCGTCGAGAAGCTTTGGAGGTCCTCGTGCAATTGGTGGCTCCCATGGTGCCCCACTTGGCCGAAGAATGCTGGATCGCACTTGGCCAGCAAAATCTCGTTGCGGAAACGCCCTGGCCTGTTGCAGATCCAGCCTTGCTCGTGGAACACTCAGTGACCATCGCTATTCAGGTAAATGGAAAACGGCGTGACGAAATAAGCGTCCCGGTGGATGCAACCAAACAAAGCATTGAAGAAATCGCACTCGCACAAGACAAAGTTCAAAAGGCAATTGCAGATGCTCAAGTTCGCAAAATTATTGTTGTCCCCGGCAAGATCGTCAACATCGTCGTCGGATAGAGACTGGCATAACCAGAATTGGCAAGCGTTTGGATCAAGCTCTATCTTGATCGCGAGCTTGTTCCTAGCTGCTTGTGGGTTTTCCCCGCTCTATAGTTCCAGTGCGGTGGGAGAGAGTGTGGCAAGTGAACTTGCATCAATCACCGTTCAAGCGCCAAACGACGATGCCAATCGAGAGTTGCGGCTGACTTTAGCGGACTTGCTCCGCAATGATAGCGCTTATACATCCAAATATTCTATCTCTCTCTCTTCAGGGCTTGCGATCCGCAATGTGGCCGTTCAACAAGATACGTCCGTCACGCGCAAAAACCTGGTGATGAGCTCTACCTATTCGCTCTTGGATCTGGAGAGCGGAGAAGTTTTGTTTGAATCTCAAGCAACTGCCATTGCGGCCTACAATCGGGTGGGTTCTGAGTTTGCCAACATCATTGCTGAACGCGACGCTCGCGAACGCGCGTCAACTCAAGTAGCAGAACAAATCCGGACAGAACTCGCGGTCTTCTTCGAGCGACGCAATGGCCGCTAAGGCAAAGCATTTCATCAAAACGGCACAACAGGCCGTGACGCCATGAAGCTCCGTGCAGGTGAAATAGATCGCTTCGTTGCGGCACCCGACCCTAAGGTACAGGTCATTCTCATTTTTGGGCCAGACCAGGGGCTCGTGAGAGAACGCTCCAACAAATTGGTAAAAACTGTGCTCGATGATTTGTCCGATCCCTTTCGAATGACAGATATCTCAGACACGGATTTGAAATCTGATCCCGCGCGGCTTGCCGATGAAGCGGCGGCAATATCCATGATGGGCGGCAGACGGGTCGTCCGGGTACGGAACGCTGGAGATAGTCTATCCAAACTGGTTAACGGGTTTCTGGCCGCACCAGAAGGTGATGCACTCATTTTGTTGGAAGGTGGTGAGCTGACACCTCGGTCCAGTCTGCGCAAAGCATTGGAGGGTTCACCGATTGGTGCAGCCCTTCCCTGTTACGCCGACGATGCACGGACACTGGAACGCGTCATTGAAGAGCGATTAGGAAATGCAGGCTGGCGCGCTGAACCGGATGCATTTTCTTACCTCACATCACATCTTGGCAGTGACCGCGGGGTCACGCTGCAAGAACTCGACAAGCTGATCTTGTATATGGGGCCGCAACAAGAAAACACACGTATTCAACTAGAAGATGTGTCCGCTTGCATCGGAGACACGGCCGCAACGCGCATTGACGACATTATCGATGCGGCTGCTATCGGCGATTTTGGCGCACTCGACAGTGCACTGGCAAAAGCCGGAGAAGCAGACACCGCGCCGGTTGCCATTCTGATTTCTGTGACACGTCACATTCAACAATTGCATTTGGTGTTAGGACGCATTGAGGCCGGAAGCCAGGCAGAAGCGGCGCTTAAAGCTCTACGCCCGCCGGTTCATTTTAAGCGGTTGGCATCCCTAAAGCGCCAGGTCGGATTGTGGAACCGAGCGCGACTTGAACGCGCCATGGAGCTGTTGGGCGACGCTGATCGACAGTGCAAAACAACTGGTTTACCAGCGCACGCAATTTGCTCGCAGGCTTTGATGCGGGTGGCACAAGGCGCCCGTTCAGGGGGCCGTAGATAAAGCGATTTCAGGAAACCCGCTTCGGTTTCCGATTCAAAATCGCGCCCATGAAAGAGGCGCCCGTTCAGGGGGCCGTAGATAAAGCGATTTCAGGAAACCCGCTTCGGTTTCCGATTCAAAATCGCGCCCATGAAAGAGGCGCCCGTTCAAGGGGCCGTCAGCAAAATCACATGGAGATCCTGAGCAAGAAAGAATGTTGGCAAGAAAATCAGTAAGCTGATCTTCTTCCTTCTCGCCAACAGTCCCGACACCAACATTTAGGTCCGAGAAAGCCGACGGCAAATCTCGTCCAACTGTTCCAGTGTCTTATAATTAACGGTAACACTGCCGCCCTTCTCGCCCTTGTGAGAAATTGAAACAGAAAGTCCCAATGCATCTGCAATGTTCTTTTCAAGAGCGAGCGTATCCGCGTCCTTGATGGAAGGTCTAAATGAAGATTTGGCGCCACCGACTGGTGGACTTGGTTTGCGTGTGAGCGCTTCCGCATCCCGGACAGACAGGCCCTTGGCAACGATTTCTTTGGCCAGGGCTTCAGCATTTTCCTGACCTATCAACGTACGTGCATGGCCGGCACTCAAGGATCCATCCGAAACCAGTTCTTGCACTGATGATGGCAAAACCAATAGGCGCAAGGTATTGGCCACATGAGAGCGGCTTTTGCCGATCATTTTGGAAACTTGGTCTTGAGTATAGGAAAATTGATCTGCAAGCCTCTGATAACCAGCAGCCTCTTCAATTGAGTTCAGATCTGCGCGCTGAACATTCTCAATGATGGCGATTTCAAGAGATTCATTGTCATCCAGTTCTTTGACAAGAATTGGAACTTTGTGAAGCTGGGCCGCCTGCGCCGCACGCCAACGTCGCTCACCGGCCACAATTTCAAACTCATTTGGACCACCGGTAGGCGAAGGACGCACGACGATAGGCTGGAGAATGCCCTTCTCGCGCACAGAATCCGTTAGATCGTCTAAATCACCGGCACGAAAGACCTGTCGAGGCTGAAAGGGATTGGCATGCAAAAATTCAATTGATACTTCACGCACACCCTGAGGAGCAGGTGCCGTTGCATCGCCCAAAGACATTGCCGCATCATCCCCGATCAGCGCAGCAAGGCCGCGGCCTAATCGATTTTTTCCAGGTCCTTCTTCGACCATCACGGCCTCCCATTTCGTCAATATGTCACGCAAGCTTATTTGGGCCAATGTGACAGTCGATCTTATCTTTTCACTTTTCCGCAGAAAAACTGGAAAAAATGTACAAAGTAGGCCCTAGTAGGGCCAAAACTGAATCATATCAATATGTTAAAGCGCGATGTTAAGAGTCTTCAGAGCTCACTCAAACAAATACGCTCAACACAATGAAATTACTATCAAGCTGCCGACTGGGACCGCAAAGTCCGTTCCCGCTGGATCAGCTCGGACGCAAGCTTCATATAGGCCCGACTACCCGCACATTGATGGTCATAAACCAGGGCTGGTTTGCCATAAGAAGGCGCTTCTGAAATGCGAACATTACGCGGAATAACGGTTTTGTAAACTTTGTCGCCCAAGTGCGCCCGCACGTCTTGGGCAACCTGTCCAGAAAGGTTATTTCGTTTATCAAACATTGTCAGCACAATGCCCTGAATATCGAGACGCGGATTAAGACTGGTACGCACCCGCTCAACCGTCCGCAACAATTGGCTAAGCCCCTCAAGCGCAAAAAACTCGCACTGCAAAGGCACGAGAATTGAGTCGGCAGCGGTCATCGCATTGATCGTCAGCAAGTTGAGCGACGGCGGACAATCCACCAACATATAGGTGTAAGGCCTTTCATTCATTGTCTCCGGCACGTCCTCAAGTTCGCGGCCCGCGGGCGGCATCCGGGACAGAGCATCTCTGAGACGATGGGAGCGCCGTGGCACGCTAGCTAATTCCAACTCAGCGCCAAGTAGATCCATCGTTGAGGGAACAAGGTCTAAACCAGGCACTTTGGTGGGGACAATCGCATTCTCTATAAGAGCGGCACCAATAAGCACATCATAAGTAGACAAAGTACGGTCCGCACGATCAACGCCCAAACCCGTACTGGCATTGCCCTGAGGATCAAGATCGACCACCAAAACCCGTTCTCCGACGGCAGCAAGTGCCGTTCCGAGATTAATGGCAGTGGTTGTTTTGCCAACACCGCCCTTCTGGTTCGCCAGTACAAGGATACGTGGACGTGGTGCAGGCTGTGCACTCACGGTTTCACCTGATTGATTCGTTTCTGACACGGCCAAGATGCTCCACTTTGAGAACGGTCGCGCCCTCATCGGCACGGCTGGATATTTTTGTTAAGTCGAATGTCCATGATTTCTGCGCCACCGTCAATTCTTCATCTACCTGAGCCCCCTTTAAGAACAAACCATTTGTGTCGGGGCCAAAGTAGGGCTCAGCCCAGCCAAGAAGCCGGTCAAGAGGGGCGCAAGCCCGTGCTGTGATGATGTCGCAAGCACCAATTACTTCAATGGTATTCAAGGATTCCATTCGAGCATTGTGAACTTTGGCCGGTGCGCCAGTTTTGCGGATCACTTCTCTCAAAAAAAGTGATTTTCTCTGATCACTTTCGATCAGGTGCACCATAAATCCAGGACGTTCCGCTCCCAAAATAGCAATAACGAGACCAGGAAACCCTGCCCCACTTCCAAGATCAACCCATTTCACAGCTGTTTGTGGGGCTTGTTCGAATAGTTGCGCCGAGTCCCAAAAATGCCTCTGCCAGACGACTTCCAATGAGGATTTGGAGACAAGATTGATGGACTTTTGCCACTTTCGCAAGAAGGACTCGTAATCCGAGAGTCGGTCCATTGTTTCACGTGAAACATGCGCGACCTCAAAAAAGGATTCCGCATCAAGGACTTGCACTACTTCATCCACAGCCTAGCCATACCTCTCAAATTACCCAGTTCGCCGCAGATTTCCGCGTTTCACAAACATCAACAAGCTGGTCATTGCGGAAGGTGTAACACCTTCCACCCGAGAGGCCTGGCCCAAAGTCACTGGACGGGCCTTTACCAACTTCTGCCTCACTTCACCGGACAGGCCCGGCACTGTTGCATAATCAAGGTTTGACGGGAGAACCAGAGCCTCATCTTTCCGAAAAGCCTTCACATCAGCTGCCTGTCGTTCCAAATAAACCGCATAAGTCGCATCAATTGACAATTGTTCGGCAATTTCAGGTGGCAATTCATTCAACTCCGGCCAAATGGTCGCTACAGCCTCAAAATTGATCTCTGGATAGGAAAGTAACTCAAAGGCGGAGCGTCTCACGCCATCCTGGTTGATTTTCAAACCAAATTTGGTGAGATTAGCTGGCGTCTCGCGAGATTTTTCCGCCAAAGCGCGCGCTTCCGCAAGCATTTTAGCCTTTGTCAAAAAAATCTCAGCCCGCTCTGAGCCCACGCACCCCAGACGGATCCCCATACCGGTCAACCGTTGGTCAGCATTGTCTGCGCGCAGGCTCAAACGGTATTCTGCCCGTGAAGTGAACATCCGATACGGTTCCGAAACACCTTTCGTCACCAGATCATCTATCATCACCCCGATATAGGCATCTGCCCTGTCCAGAATGAACGGATCTTCTCCCTGAACAGCCAAAGCGGCATTAAGCCCGGCCATAAGTCCTTGCGCGGCGGCTTCTTCATAACCGGTTGTGCCGTTAATCTGACCTGCCAAATACAGCCCTGCCAGCGATTTAGTCTCCATTGTCGGAAGCAACTCCCGCGGATCCACATAGTCATATTCAATAGCGTATCCAGGTTGGATAATCTCCGCATTCTCCAGGCCGGGAATGGTCGCCAAAAACTCCTTTTGGATGTCATCCGGCAAGGCAGTAGAGATCCCGTTCGGATAAACGGTGTGATCATCCAGGCCTTCCGGTTCCAGGAATATTTGATGATTATCCCGTTCCGAAAAACGGACCACCTTGTCTTCGATAGACGGGCAATAACGTGGACCCACACCCTCTATTCGGCCCCCATAAACTGGAGATTCTTCCAGATTATCGCGGATGATCTTGTGCGTCGCCTCATTTGTCCGCGTCAAATAGCAGGAAATCTGTCGAGCGGGCACTTTCCCAGTCAAAAACGAAAACGGAACAGGCGGATTATCCCCGGGCTGTTCTTCCAGGACGTCCCAATTGATCGTCCGCCCATCAAGTCTTGGTGGTGTCCCGGTTTTCAAACGCCCAAGTTTAAGCCCCATCCCATAAAGCCTCTCAGATAACCCAAGAGCAGGGGCCTCGCCCACCCGACCCGCAGGAACCCGCTCGTGGCCAAGGTGGATCACGCCATTCAAAAAGGTTCCAGTCGTCAAAATAACCTTGGCACAGGAAAAAGCACGGCCGTCTTCACAAAGCACACCCGTTACTTTTAGATTTTCCACAATCAGATCAACGACGGCACCTTCAATGACGGAAAGATGGTCCTGAGCCTCTATCGCCGCTTGCATAGCTTCCCGATAAAGCTTTCTATCGCTTTGCGTCCGCGGGCCGCGCACAGCTGGACCCTTTCGTCGGTTGAGCAATCGAAACTGAATGCCGGAAGCATCGGCAACAACGCCCATCAGACCATCAAGAGCATCAATTTCACGCACCAAATGGCCCTTTCCAAGACCTCCGATGGCCGGATTGCACGACATCTCGCCAATCGTCGCCAATTTGTGGGTCAAAAGAAGAGTCTTACTCCCCAGGCGCGCGGATGCAGCAGCCGCTTCACATCCAGCGTGCCCTCCTCCGATAACGATAACGTCGAAATGATCCGTCATATTCCGTTTTGCCTATGATTTTCCTTGAGTTTTTTAGGCTTCAACTCACCTATCGTCAAAACACTTTTCCACAACTGTGGCGATTTAGACTCAAGTGTTTCACGTGAAACACTATTTACCGATACAAAAATCCCGAAATACCACATCAAGCAAATCTTCTACATCAACCCGCCCTGTAATCCGCCCCAATGCCCTAACGGCTCGACGTAATTCTTCTGCCACAAGCGCTGCCTCTCCACTCACCACCGCCATAGAACAAGCACTCTGCAAAGCCTCCACACAGACGGAAAGCTCTACCCTATGTCGGTTCCGCGTAACGACGGGTGTTTCTACACCCCCATACAGCGCCGAAATCTTTGCCTCAAAAGATTTCAAAAAAACATCCATTCCCGCACCGGCCTCCACCGAAACAGCAAATTGGCCCTTTTCGCCTGAAAACCCTTCCGCCTGATCAACTTTATTGACCAAAAAGAAGTCATCACTTTGCGCTGAACCAAGATCAGCGCTTGCGCCCGCCTGAACCTCAGACATCCAAATCCTGAGGTCAGCATCGTCAGCCGCAATTCTTGCCCGCCGAATGCCTTCCTTTTCTACCAGACCATCTGCTTCCCTCAGCCCGGCCGTATCGCAAACCGTCACAGGAATACCAGCGATCGTTAGCCGAACCTCCACGACATCCCGCGTAGTGCCCGCTTCAGTGGAAACAATGACGGCATCACGTCCAGCCAAAAAGTTAACAAGGCTAGATTTACCAGCATTTGGTGGCCCTACCACCGCCACAAAAACGCCATCACGAATTTTCTCACCCCGGCGATCCGCTAGAAAGCCCGCAATCTCCTCGATCAAGCAGGTCAGACCCGGCATTACCGACACAGAAAGGTCGTCGGGCAAATCCTCGTCAGCAAAATCAATATCGGCCTCAACATAAGCCAACGCCTTGATGAGCCTCACTCGCCAGCTATCACACAGCTTTCCAAAAGCTCCACCCATTTGCCTAAGGGCCTGTTTCCTTTGTGCCGACGTCTCGGCCTCGATCAAATCTGCAATACCTTCCGCAGCCGAAAGGTCAAACTTCCCATTCTCAACGGCACGTCGACTAAACTCACCTGGTTCCGCTAACCGCAAACCTGCAATCTTTCCGAGTCCATCAATCACGGAGTCAACCACTGCGAGTCCGCCGTGAAGATGAAGTTCAACAACATCCTCGCCGGTAAAAGAGTAAGGGCCGCGAAACCCAAGCACCAAAGCTTCATCCAAAACTTCCGCATTCTCCGGATCACATAGCCGCCGAAGTTCAGCCATCCGCGGTGGCCCCATGACGCGCCCCGAAAGCGCTACAAGCGCGTCATTGGCACGCGGTCCAGAAATACGGACAACCGCAACACCGCCGCGACCCCGCGCAGATGCCAGAGCAAAAATCGTTTCCAAACCGAATCGACTCCAATCAAATACCGTTTTGACACGAGCTTCCTTGTGAACCCGCACTCACATGTTATGTCTTTTAGCAGCTACTTCCGTTGCCAGGAGATTTACCGATGAATGCTCTTTCCCAAGAGACAAGCCCCTATCTCTTGCAACACAAAGACAATCCTGTTGATTGGCACCCATGGGGCCAACAGGCCCTCGACTTGGCAAAAAAACAGAACAAACCCATTCTCTTATCCGTCGGATATGCAGCGTGTCACTGGTGCCACGTCATGGCGCACGAAAGTTTCGAAGACCCAAAAATTGCCGGAGTCATGAACAACCACTTTGTAAACATCAAAGTCGACAGAGAGGAACGACCCGACATTGATACCATCTACATGAGCGCCCTACACGCCCTTGGCGAACAAGGTGGTTGGCCGCTCACAATGTTTCTCACCCCGGACGGCGACCCGTTTTGGGGCGGAACCTACTTCCCACCCGAGCCCAAATATGGACGTCCCGGTTTTGTTCAAATCCTCGAAGAGATTGCGCGCCTTTATACACAAGAACCAGAAAAAATCCATGGCAACAAAGAAGCACTAAAAAAAGCCCTTGCGACGTCCACTGAGACAAAGGGTCAACCGCCACTCAACTTACCCGCAAAAATCGCAGAACAACTTCTCCCAATGATGGATATGGAAAAAGGCGGTCTCAAAGGCGCGCCAAAATTCCCCCAGACTGCCCTCCTCGATGTTTTGTGGCGCAACCACATCTCCACCAACAAGAATAGTTTTTCATCGGCTGTTACAACCGCTCTCACCCACATGTGCGAAGGCGGCATCTACGACCACCTTGCGGGCGGCATCTCCCGATATTCTGTGGACGCAGACTGGCTTGCTCCCCATTTTGAAAAAATGCTCTACGACAATGCGCTCCTCATCAGCCTTCTTACTGAGGTTTGGTCGGAAAATAAAAAAGACCTTTATGCCGCCCGAATTGCCGAAACGATTGAGTGGTTAACCTCCGAAATGATCACACCAGAAGGAGCGTTCGCTGCTAGCCTGGACGCAGACAGTGAAGGCGAAGAGGGAAAATTCTATGTTTGGACAGCCGCAGAGATAGA
>Ga0209344_10003473_pt1 | contig 15510 bp, 12 predicted proteins | sample Cruoilmetagenom6_FD_187293 | JGI IMG/M metagenome (GOLD analysis project Ga0209344, IMG submission 187293) | Oil polluted marine microbial communities from Coal Oil Point, Santa Barbara, California, USA - Santa Barbara Oil Seep Sample 6 (SPAdes)... | ecosystem: Environmental > Aquatic > Marine...
CTCTTTGCTCAGTTTTTTAAGTTCTTTTCTTTGTAATAATAATTTGCGTTCAGCTTTTGGTTTATGATTAAAATGTGATGCGTGCGAATACTCATCTATTTGCATGTTGATTACAAATAATTCATCTTTATCGTTAAATTCGCAAAAACTTTCTGAAATTGAGGCGCGCCCTTCTCTTATGGCTTTTATTTCTGTACCTGCCAATACAATACCCGCCGTGAATTTATCTTGAAGCTCATATTCAAAACGAGCTCTCTTGTTCTTAATGTTAATAGTATTCTGCATTACGTACAAAAGTAAGAACAATTCAATAAATGTCTTAGTCTTTTAAGCGGAATTACTTATGATATAAAAGAAACGAGATGTTATTCTGGGCAGTTGCAGTTGAAAATGAGCTTATCGACAGAAGGTCTGCCATTTACAATTTTAACGATAAACAATGTTCCGTTCTCATTATCTTCAATGTCGTAATATTTTTGTTCATCAATTAGCTGGTTGACAAACTCTGGCGTGGTGTTGCTGTGACCGACTATTAAAACATTATTGTTTAAGTTTTCAGCTTTAAATTGTGCAATATCTAGCATACCTGGGTCATAATATTGAACATCAATATTCTGCTTGACAGATGTCGGTGCTGCAGTCATAGAAGTTCTGTTATAGTCTGTTGAATAAATCGCATTCAGTTCAACATCGGCTAAAATTTCGGCCCAATGCATAGCTCTACCTAAACCTTTTTGATTTAATTCTGGGTCTTTATCTTCAAAGTTACTTCTATCTTTTTCAGCATGCCTAATTAAATAAAAAGTAGAAATAGTGGTTTCTTCTTGAGCGATATTAATTGCTGGTTCCTCTTTGCAAGAAAGACTGAGTAACAGCAAAAGAAAAAGGACATATTTGAATGCTTTCATGAAATTATGTTTGGTGTATTAATTTAATAACTAAAATTACTTCAAAATAGTACTATAAATAGTCTATTTTTTGTTTTTTTGCATATGAAAAATTTTTGTGGGGCACTTCTTATTGGTTTTGTAGTTCTAGGTATTAAGGCCCAAGAAGTCGAGCTTCCTACCGATTTCAGGCAGCAAAACCTTACCGAATATAACGGAAGTTTAGTAAACCCTGCTTATAGTTTAAATCGTAATAATCCTTCTTCTGTTGCTTTTTGGGCTAGATGGCAATGGCAAACTTATGACGGTGACCCGACTTCCTTATTTTTAAATTATACAGCCAGATTAAATGATGTTTCTGCTGCAGGTATTGGTTTTTTTCAGCACAATACGGGAATATTCTTAAATACCGGAGCTACTTTAAATTATGCTTATAATATTGAATTGAGTGAAAATGTATTTCTAGGAGTAGGCTTAAATATGTTTGCTTTTCAGCAGAAGTTGGCAGATGACCGTTTTTTTGTACCTAACCCAATACAGACTGCTGCGGAAAATGATTTCATAATCCAAATGGCACCAGGCATTAATTTGAGTATAGATAGGTTTAATATCGGACTTGTGTCAGAAAACCTGTTTGATTATAATTTTACTACCAACGAGCGTAATACTAGCTCTGATGATAGAATGTTTCAAGCGTTGGTGAGTTATGAATTTCCTATTAATATTTTAAGTGCAAAATATGGTTCTGTTTTTAGACCTATGTTGTACTATAAGACAGTACCTGGTTTGGATAATCAAGTTGGTGTAAATACATTGTTATCTACAAATAAGTATTGGGCACAAGCGGGGTATAATAGTTTCTATGGAATCTCTGCTGGCGTTGGTGGTCGTTTCTTTAAACGATTTTCTCTTGGAGCATTGGTCGAAGTCGGTACAAGTTCTGATTTAAAAGGACAGGATCCTACATTTGAATTAGTGACATCTTACAAATTGGGAACGCTACAAACTCCTGAAGAGAAACTCGAAGAACAACTAATTGCTGAAGAGCAAAAAGTAAAAGATGAATTGCTTGCCAATAAAGAAGAGGCGAAATTGGCATCGACCGAACTTACAAAAGCTGAAAAATTAGCTTTAAAAAGAGAATCGAAAAAGCAAGAGCGTTTAGCGCTTATCGAAAGTAAAAGAATTAGGGATTCTATTCTAGATGCTTCAAGACAATCAGATATTGCTATAAGGAAGTCTAAAAGGGATGTAAAGAAGAGAAGAGATTCTATAAAGAATGCAAAAGCAGAACAGGCACTTGCAGCAGTAAAAGCCATGCAGCAACAGAAACGGCAAGATTCTATTTCCGCTGTGATGAAAAAGGAAGCGGCCGATATTGCATTAGCACAACAACATAGACAAGATTCTATTGCTCAGCGAAAGGCTTTGATAATGAAAAATGAGGTTGTTACTGTTGAGGCTGGTGAGAAATATGAAGAAGTTACCAAAGAAGGTGCATTAGAGCCGGGCTATTATTTGATTGCCAATGTTTTTGGAACTAAAAAATATTTAGATGCATTCTTAGCCGATATGAAAAAAATAGGTATAGATGCCAAATCATTTTTTAGGGAAAAAAATAAATATAACTATGTATATCTAGCAAAATACAACTTCATTAAAGATGCCAGGCAAGCTAGAGATTCTAAGTTAGAGGGTAAATACACCGACAAAATCTGGATCTTTAGAGTGACGGGAGAATAATATCCTTTTCCTTGTTCATTAATATAATTTAATGAACAAGGAAATATAATACTAATATAGAGATTTATTTGAGTTCTCTTTTGATTAAAACCTCTAAGTAATTTACCGTATTCAGTAAGTATTTTCTGTCTTTAGTAAGGGTTGCCATAGCAATAGAACCTTGTATAATAGTAAACAATTGTTTTGAGAATTGTAATGGGGTTACCGGTAATTTAAATTCACCGTTATTGATACCATTTTCAAAAACCAATGCAATTTTACCTTCAATTTCTTTAATAGTCTCTTTAGTGGCAGCTGCCAATAGTTTATTGTTATGCTGAGCATCTATACCGATATTTAAAATTGGGCAGCCACCCATACCCATAGTAAAAACATCATATTTTTTATAAAACTCGATTAGGTTCTCGATTTTAACTATAGCTTTATCGTCAATAGCTAAATGCTCATCTATTGCGGTAAGCAAAAGATTACGATTAAATTCGAAAGCGGCTAAAGCTAAAGCTTCTTTGTTTTCAAAATTACCGTACAAAGCACCTTTGGTGAGATTGGTGGCATTGGTTAAATCACTCATGCTAGTACCTATGTAACCATGTTTATTAAAAATAGGTGCGACAGTCTCAATAATAAACGCAGTAGTTCTTTCGGCTTTTGTAGACATATAAAACTGTTTTACGCGAATATAAAAAATCTATACTGTATGGTATATATTGTTGATAAAAAAAACGCTCATATAAATAATATGAGCGTTTTTTTTATCTAATTTTTAAAATTAGACAGTAATATCTTCTTGATTCCTAAAAACTAAACTATTGTCAAAGGCATCTAGTAGAACAACACTATCCGATTTAATTTCACCACTTAATAGTGATTTAGACATGCTATTTAGAACTTCTTTCTGAATGGTTCTTTTTACAGGTCTTGCTCCAAATTGTGGGTCGTAACCTTTTTCTGCTAAATAATCTATAGCTTCTTCGGTAGCATCTAAAGTAACATGTTGATCATCTAACATTTTCTTTAAGTGTTCTAATTGAAGTCGAACGATTTCTTTAATGTTACTCTTGGTTAAAGGAGTAAACATTACAATATCATCAATTCTATTTATGAACTCAGGTCTAACTGTTTTCTTCAATAAACCAAGAACTTCAACTCTAGCAGCTTCGGTTGCACTATAAGTATCAACGGCATTTTCAAATTTATCTTGAATGATATCACTTCCCATATTACTGGTCATGACAATAATTGTATTCTTGAAATCTGCAACACGACCTTTATTGTCGGTAAGCCTACCTTCGTCCAATACTTGTAATAAAATATTGAACGTGTCTGGGTGGGCCTTTTCGATTTCATCTAAGAGAACAACAGAATATGGTCTTCTACGAACAGCCTCAGTTAATTGTCCGCCTTCATCATAACCAACATATCCAGGAGGTGCACCAACTAATCTACTGACCGAATGTCTTTCTTGATATTCGCTCATATCTATTCTGGTCATTGCATTCTCGTCATCAAATAAATAAGAGGCTAATGTTTTTGCCAACTCCGTTTTACCAACACCGGTAGTACCTAAGAAAAGAAACGAACCAATTGGTTTTTTAGAATCTTGAAGTCCGGCTCTACTTCTGCGTATAGCATCGGATACAGCTTCTATGGCTTCGTCTTGTCCGACCACTCTTTTGTGAAGTACCGTTTCTAGTCTCAGCAATTTTTCGCGCTCACTTTGTAGCATTTTGGTAACAGGTATACCTGTCCATTTTGCTACAACTTCGGCAATATCGTCACTGGTAACTTCCTCTTTAATTAAAGTACCGGCATGTTGTTGGTTACTAAGATCATCTTGCAATTGGGTAAGCTTCTCTTGGGCTTCTTTAATTTTCCCATATCTGATTTCGGCAACCTTACCATAATCACCACTTCTTTCTGCACGTTCTGCTTCGGCCTTGAAATTTTCAATATCAAGTTTTGTTTGCTGAATATTGTCCACAACAGATTTTTCACTTTCCCATTGTGCAAAAATTTCATTTCGCTCTTCCTTGATATTTGCAAGTTCTAAATTTAAGACTTGTAGCTTTTGCTTATCGTTCTCACGTTTAATGGCTTCGATTTCAATTTCAATCTGCATTATTTTACGATCAAGAACATCTAACTCTTCTGGTTTGGAATTAATCTCCATTCTCAGTTTAGAGGCAGCTTCATCCATAAGATCAATTGCCTTGTCTGGTAAAAATCTATTTGTAATGTAGCGCTGTGATAATTCTACAGCAGAGATTACCGCCTCATCTTTTATACGAACTTTATGATGAGCTTCATATTTCTCTTTAATACCTCTAAGAATAGAAATAGCGCTTTCTGTATCTGGTTGATCAACGATTACCTTTTGAAATCTTCGTTCAAGGGCTTTATCCTTTTCAAAATACTTTTGGTATTCATCCAGGGTAGTTGCGCCAATAGACCTTAATTCACCTCTAGCAAGTGCTGGTTTTAAAATATTAGCCGCATCCATAGCACCTTGACCGCCGCCTGCGCCAATTAGTGTATGAATTTCGTCAATGAAAAGAATAATATTACCATCTGCACTGACTACTTCTTTAATTACAGCTTTTAAACGCTCTTCAAATTCACCCTTGTATTTGGCACCTGCAATTAAGGCGCCCATATCTAAGGAGTAAATTACTTTATCCTTAAGGTTTTCAGGAATGTCTCCTTGAATAATTCTGTGTGCTAAACCTTCTACAATTGCGGTTTTGCCCACACCGGGCTCACCTACCAAAATAGGGTTGTTCTTGGTTCGCCTAGATAAAATTTGTAAAATTCTACGTATTTCTTCGTCACGTCCGATTACAGGGTCTAATTTGCCGCTATCTGCTAGTTCGTTAAGGTTTTTAGCATATTTTTTTAAAGAATTATAGTTGTCTTCAGCACTTTGCGATGTTACCTTTTCCCCGTTTCGTAATTCATTGATAGCCGCAATTAAATGCTTTTCTGTTGCACCTTGATCTTTTAATATTTGTGCGATTTTACTTTTAGATTTGAGAATTGCCAAGAAAAGATGTTCTATAGATACATATTCATCATCCATGTTTTTGGCAATAATACTGGCTTCGTTCAATGATTTGCCAGCTTCTCTGGAAAATTGCAAGTCTCCACCTTCAACTTTTGGAAAGCTTAATAGCTCTTTTTCTAAAATCTGCTGAACTAGAGAAAAATTAATCCCTAATTTTTTGATTAAAAAAGGCATTACATTTTCTTCTACTTCGGTCAGTGCCTTGAAGATATGTTCATTTTCTATTTGTTGATGACCGCTATTTTGGGCGATCAGTTGGGCTTGTTGAATAGCCTCTTGTGATTTTATAGTGAGATTATTTATATTCATTATATCTAGTTTTAGTTAATTGTAATACTTTTGGTTGTTAATATTCAACAATCTTACCAATTGAATCAATAAGACAGAATGACTTGTTTTAAGTTAAATAAAATGACAATTAGTCAGTTTTAAGTATTGAAATGATAGTATTAAATTAAGAAATTTATGGGATTATTTGGTGGTTTATTTAGGAGGTCTAAGAGTGATGATGGAAGAAATTCATTTGGTGTTCCATGGATTCCTTTAAATTCAATAGAACAATTAAAAAAAGTTAAGGAAGCCTCTAGCAGTCGTCCACAGGTGATATTTAAACATTCAACATCTTGCGGAATAAGTAGAATGGTTTTAAATATTTTTAAAAGTAGTTACGGTCTGGAAGATGGACAGATGGACCTCTATTTTTTAGACTTATTGGCGCATAGAGATATATCTAATGCCGTTGCTTCTGAATTTGGAGTAATGCATCAGTCCCCTCAATTGTTAATAATTAAAAATGGGGCAGTGGTCGTCCATGATTCTCATAATGCAATATCCGATATAAATTTAGAACAATATATATAAGAAAAAGCCCTGTAAAAACAGGGCTTTTTTTAATTAAACCGTTGATTGTTCAATATGCTTTTAAGGTTATTCTTTAAATCTTCTCCGGCATCATATACCATTTGTTCGTTACTAGGAAATGGTACCCTTGCTAATTGTAATAGCGAAACCAAATCATTGTCCAATGCTCTTTTATCGCCATCATAGTTAGCATAGACATGCTCGAACACAAACTGACTTGTTAATGGGTATTGATTGATTTTTTGTTGTTTTTTTAAATCTGTAAAACTAACTATACCCGTTACTTGGGCGCTTTTGAACTGGGTGAATTGATAAAAATTGCATCGTACAGTTTTAAATTTGTTAACTTTGATACTGTTACCTAGGCTGTCTGAAACAACATTGCCGTTACTATCTTCAACAAAAGTATAGCCGTCTTTAATCTGCTTTTCTTTGCTTATTTGTTTCTCTCTAATTTGTTCTGGTGAAATATTGATGTCTTGAAAAGAAACCTCCATTTGGTAATCGTACAGTTGATTTGGTATTCTTGTCGTTTGATATTCGGTCCAATTAGAGTTCAATCCGTAGGTATTCAAATTTAAAAGTTCATCTTCTAACCTTTTAGGGATAATTTGATCAGTATTATTTGTCATATTGACGATTATATAATCTAATCCTTTTAAATATGCTTCGTCTATTTTAGTGGTCACATCTTTATAATTGGGGTTTATTTGCTCTAAATAGTTAAGGTCATTGTAGGCATTTCTGTAATCAGATTTATAATTCGCATCAGATAATAGGGTAGTAGCCTTGATGTATAGAAACTCAGATAATTTAGATTTAGCTGTAATTATATCATCATCATAATTTCTAAAACTGAATTGTGCTTTTCTGTCCTTGTCTTGAATAAACAATGGTAAAAGAGGTCGAATTCGCTCTTGAATAGATTTTAATCTAGCGTAAGCGTTATAGATTTCTTCGTAGTTGGCAGTATTGCCATCTTTTTTAAGAAATTTAATGTGTTGTAGTTCTCTTTCAGTATTCTTTTTATACCCTTCCTCAAGAAGAACTATATACTGTTGATTGCTTTTTTTGGTCTTATTTTCTGCAATATTTATAACTGCTTTGTTGATAGCAGTCTCGTAATTACCAGAGTTTAATGCTTCCTGTGTTTTTTTAACACCACTGCAAGAGAGTAGTAGTCCAATAAAACTTAATAGTAGAAATTTCTTCATGTCTATTATTTTAATAGTTTATAGTAGCTATTCAATAGCCGTGCCATAAAAGGGTTGTAATCTAACGCAATAGGATAAAGAATAGTATATTCGATAAGCTGCTTAATTCAAAAAGGTTCTAAACGCTTAACCGGATATAGTTATTAACTTATTTTAATAAATAAGTTATATGATTATTCTCTTTAATATATTTCATTAAGTGTGCTATTTGTACTTTTGCGACTTATTTAAAAGAAATAGCAACATGCAACGCGATACCACGATATTTAATCTTATAGAAGAGGAAAAGCAACGTCAAATCAATGGCATTGAATTAATTGCTTCTGAAAACTTTACCAGCCCGCAAGTAATGGAAGCTCAAGGCTCTGTGCTTACCAATAAATATGCCGAGGGTTACCCGGGAAAAAGATATTATGGCGGGTGTGAGGTTGTAGATAAAGTTGAACAATTGGCCATAGATAGAGCTAAGGAGCTTTTTGGAGCTGCGTATGCCAATGTGCAACCACATTCTGGCTCACAAGCCAATGCGGCAGTTTATCACGCATGTTTGAAGCCAGGAGATAAGATATTAGGTTTTGATTTATCTCATGGAGGTCACCTAACCCATGGTTCTCCAGTAAATTTTTCGGGCAGGTTGTATACTCCGGTATTTTACGGTGTGGATCAAGAAACAGGAAGATTAGATTATGATAAAATACAAGAAATAGCAACCAAAGAACAGCCAAAATTAATTATTGCTGGTGCATCTGCATATTCTAGAGATATGAATTTTGAGCGTTTTCGTGAGATTGCCGATAGTGTAAATGCTATCTTACTTGCAGATATTTCTCACCCTGCTGGATTAATAGCAAAAGGTCTTTTAAATAATCCGATACCTTATTGTCATATTGTTACGACTACGACGCACAAAACATTAAGAGGTCCACGTGGTGGTTTAATTTTGATGGGAACCGATTTTGAGAATCCATTTGGTATTAAATTAAAGAATGGAAATCTTAGAAAAATGTCAGCATTGTTAGATTTAGCAGTTTTTCCAGGAAATCAAGGCGGACCATTAGAGCATGTCATCGCAGGTAAAGCAATTGCCTTTGGTGAGGCATTGACCGAATCGTATGCTACATATATTTTTCAAGTAAAGAAAAATGCAGATGCAATGGCCAAAGCTTTTGTAAAGCTTGATTATAATATTATTTCTGATGGTACCGATAATCACATGATGCTTATTGATCTTAGAAACAAAGGTATTTCAGGTAAAGATGCTGAGAAAGCATTAGTATTGGCAGATATTACAGCGAATAAAAATATGGTGCCTTTCGACAATAAATCTCCTTTCGTAACTTCTGGTATTCGTTTTGGTACTGCCGCAATTACAACTAGAGGTTTGGTTGAAAGCGATATGGAAAAAGTGGTAGAATTTATAGATCAAGTTATAATGAATCCTGAAAACGAAAACATTATTAAAGAAGTGAGGGATAAGGTTAATGCTATGATGAGCACCAGACCAATATTTAATGCATAATTAGAATCGGAGATGTAGAGTTTTTATTCAGATAAAAATTCTAAATCTCCACTTACATAAGTATTCTTGTTTACATCATAGATAGATGCTTCATCATCTTTGTCAAGATAAATTCCCCAAAATTCGGAATATGATTTTGGCGCTGTATTTATATGGTTTTCGTTCGCGTCTATGTTTTCTATTATATCTTCAAAAATAGGAACGAAGATTTCATAAGGTTTTTGAGTAAGTCCTCTCGTTAAAAACACGTAATTAAACGCAATTTGCTTCAATATATCATTTAATTGGGAAGGTATGCTTTTATCGTATATACGTTTAACGACAATACTTGTATCATTTAAAAACAAGGTAAGTTCTTCAATATCAATGTGATGTTTATTTTTTAAATTAAGTATTTCTAAGTCATTTTGTAGAGGAGATTCCTCTTTTCCATTATGCCCCCATCTATCAGTATTGAAATGAGCAAGCAATTCTAGCAAATCTAAATTACAGAAAACTTCTAAAACTAAACTTATTGAATTAAATGTAATGTGTTTATTACTTAGCTTAACTTTTGAGAAATAATGAAAGTCGAGTGAGTTCAAAAATTCATCTATACCAACGATTTCTTTGGTGTACTCTAATTTTGAATTATTGATGAAATTTTCGTAATTAAATAGCATACGAGCAGAAATTTATAACATTCTTTATAATAAAGATACTTTTCTAGCTTCGAAAACTGACCTAGGAAATCCTTAGAATTTCAGAGGATAGTATAATAAAATATAATATTTTATCATAAAATATTGGTAATCAATATTTTGAAAATATTTAAATTTAAAGAAATCCACGGGTCTTAGCTTCGTTTATTAAAGCTAAATCGTTCCCGTTTTTTACATCAAAGAGTGCTTTGAGCTGTCTTTTTCTGGCCTCAACGGTAGTGTTCGCAGAACCAATTAAGGGTGCAATATCTCTCGTATGTACACCTTGCGAAAGATGGTAGAGAATTTTTTGATCTTGTTCGTCAATCACTATATCGGTAGACATTCTGCGTCGAATCGCAGATAATGCACTAGCGGTGTAATATGGAGATTCGTTTACTATAGTTTCAACCATAGCTTTAAGAGACATTTCATCAATCTCAGATTTAACCATATATCCATCAGGGTTTACCGCTTTAAATATGTTATTAATTCTATAGTTATCACTGTATGAGGACATAAAAACCACTTTTGATTTTGGGACTTCGTTTCTTGCAACTATACCTAAATCAATTCCTGTTCTTGGGTCTTTTGATTCAGGAGAGAATAACTGGATATCCAATAGAATTACATCATATGGTATGGCACGCTTAGACATTTCAATCTTACTTTTGCCTAATTCAAAGTTAGTGGCAATTTCTACTTTTACGTTAAAGTCTTCAAAATCAGAATCCTCTAGGATATATTTATACCCTAGGGCAGTCATTTCGTGATCATCTACCGCTAAAATTCGTATAGTGTCCATAGGTTACGATTCTAATGTAATTTACTAAACGTTTTTATAATGTGTATTATTATTTACAATTTTTTTAGTTTCAATTTCAATAGGTATATTCAATGAAATCGTCGTTCCTTTTCCTTCACTTGAATCGATATGAAATGTTCCGTTTAGTTTATCTATTCTAGAGGTGATATTTCTAATTCCAATCCCTTTCCTTCCTTTATTGATGTTGTATCCGATGCCATTGTCGCTCATAATAACGTTAAACTGTTCATCATTACGATAAAAAGTTACCTCAAAGAAAGAACATTTAGAATGCTTTATAGAATTTTGATACGTCTCTTGGATAATTCGGTATACATTTATTTTAATATCGCTATCTAAACTATCCCAGTTTTCATCTTCATTAAAATGAAAAAATGTGCCAATATTTGTATTTTTATTATTGGCAAGAAGTGTCTCTACAGAATCTATAAAATTGCTGATTTTCTGATATGCACTATGACTTAATTCATGCGAAATAGATCTAATTTCATTTTCAATTTCTTGTAATGAGCCAAGTGCTTTAGATTTTTCTTGAATTGCTTCTTCGGTCGCTCTTTTGTTCAAGCCAGTTAAAATCATTCTGGCACCTAACATTTTACCTAAAACCCCGTCATGTAATTCTTCTGAAATACGCTTCTGTTCCATTCTTTTTACTTCATCTACTTTCTGTTTTTGCGTAAGCATCAAATTAAATATCTCTTGGTTGCTTGCTTGTTGCTGCTGGTCAAAGCGAAGTTTTTGATTTTTCGCACGTTGATTGATGATGATGTATATGGATAGACCTAATAAAAAGAAACCTATGGCTATACCGATCCAAATTTGTTTCTGTTTGGAGAGCACTTCTTTCTCGCTTTCCAACTCTAAATTATTAGCAATAAATTTATCAGTTTCAAATCGTATACGGGCAAACTTATTCTGCTGTTTACGTTCTTCAGTTTGTAAACTGTCATTTAAGGTCGTATACTTTTGAAAATATTTAGAAGCATTGTTCTGGTCTAAAGTAGCGAGTAGTGAGAGTGTAGAAAGTAATCGCTCATTGTTATTGCTTTCAATAGCAAGGTTTAATGCTTCATGGGCATTTTTAATAGCTTTTATAGTATCTTTTTGATAGATGTTAAATTCTGATAAACCGTAATAACTTGAAGCAAGGCTACTTAAGTCGTTATGCGAACGTTTAATTTCTATAGATCTATTTAATAATCTTTTCACATTAACTGTGTCATTATTATATAATTTAGTAATTGCTAAATTACTGATAGCTTTAGCATACAAAATAGGTCGCTTTAAATAAAGATTGTTAGTATTTAAAACATTTTCAAAATTCTTAATGGCTATTGTATACTGTTCTTTATTTCTATTGGTTACACCTATATTATTTATTATACTGGCTTTTTTAGTACTTATGTTAGGTAACTTATCCAAATAAAATAATGCTTCATTGTAATATGTTAATGACCTGTCGTATTCTTTTAAATCACCAAGAATAATACCTAATAGGTTGTAGCAACGAAATAACTTTTCGTTGTCTTGCAGCAACTTATAATGCTCGATCGCTTTTATGGTGTTTGCTTCACTACCTACATAATCTTTAATTTTCATTTGAATATTGGCCATGTTCAGATACATACGTCCAGCGCTCGATTTATCTCCAATGGATTCATAAATGTCGAGTGCTTCCGCGTAATAATAAAAGGCACTATCTTTTATAGTCTTTTTTTGAAAATAGTATGCTAAATCCCAGTATGCGTTTCCAATAGCTACTGAATCATTAATTATTTTATTAACTGAAATAGCGTTATTATTTACTTTACGGTATAATATGCTATCTGCAATAAATTCTGGATTATAAGATAGTTTAGAGAAATATAAGGCTTGTAAAGAATCGTTGTTTGTACTTTTTGCCAGTTCAAAAGCTTTTAACTGTAGTTCTAATTTGTGTTTTTCAGTAATCTTAAGTGTATTGCTTTCAGATATCCAAATTGAGATACTGTCGTTCATGTCTTTAGTTTCCGTAGGGTTCTTTTCAGGATTTGTTTTTGAACAACTAAAACAAAGTACTAGGAGTATTATTATGGAGTAATAGGAGTGGTTCAATTATTTTTTATAGGGATTAAAAACTAAGGTATACAAAAAAAGCCTTTGACATGATTGTCAAAGGCTTTTTTTTGTATAAAGTTTTTATTTATACAATCGTTTTTGGTGGTCTTTTATCATCTAACATAGCATCGCAATCATCACAAGTTGAGACTTTAGTATTATCGTCCATAAAATCAAATTCACTAGTTGTGTTTTCGATAACTACTGTTGCCATACCTAAGGCCATTACTGCTACTGCTAAAATACTTGTTACTTTTTTCATACTGTGTGTTTTTAGGGGTTTTTGGTTTATTATACTGCCAAAATAATATCCTTTGTGCTGTAACGAACACAGTAATTAAACTCTTGAGTATATAACTAGGTTCTGTTAGTGTATGACCTAGTTTTGAGAGAATTCTTTAATTTAAAGTAGAAAGGGTGTTTTTTGAGAGAATACTTTTTAGATTATCCATATTCTCACGGTACGATTTTGAGAAAGGAATGTTCTCGTTTACCGCTTTAATGGCGCAAATAGATTTTCCAAAGTTTATACGAGAAACATAATTCGTATTTACAATGTAGCTTTGATGAATACGCATAAAGTTATCTGGTAAGGTATTCTCAAACGTTTTTAACGTTTTATAGGCGTTAATAATTGTACCGTCTCTCATGAAAAACTCAGTTGTATTATTATCGGCCTTCAAGTAAAGAATGTCATTGGTATTTAAATATTGAAAATCGTTATACGATTTTAAACAAAGGGTAGCAGGGGCTTTTTCTTTTGGTATTCTTTTCTGAAGCTTCAATAATGATTTGCGAATATCAAATTCATTAAAGGGTTGGAGCCAATAATCGTAAAAACCATTTTTAATAGCATCGTAAGCATAATTTTTTGTAGATGCAATACCGATCAATATAGGAAGCTGACTCATGTATTGATGGATCTCGGTTACCATTAAAAAGACAGATGCGTAATCATTATTAAGATTGACAAAGACAATATCTGGAGAATATTTTAAAATATCGTTTAATCCATCAGACGGGTTAGTTGTGGTATTCATACATTCAAAATCACCATATTCGTCCAAAAAAGCATGTAACTGCAAATTTGAAATAGCATCTGAATCTATTATGGTGTATGTATAATTCAAAAGTAATAGTGTCTATCACGAAATTAAACATAGGTGAGAAAAAGAAGACCTAGGATGTCCTTATAAAAACCGAGGACATATTGATATAATCAGTGTTTATAGTACTTGTGAGCGAAAAATCTTTCAAATATATTCGTAATTTGGTTAAAAATTCTTCTCTTTTGCTTGAAAAGCACCTAAATCTGGATTTGGAATTCTATTTGTTCCAATAATGTCTAATGGTGTAAAATTAGCTATATTTAAATCTCCTCTATTGATTACTTCTGAATCTAATCCGATTCTAAAATCATTTTCATATGGAAAAAAATAATCCAATTCTCCATTTAAAATAAGATTGGAATAGTGGTCTTCATTTTCAAAATTATATAATAAATCGTTATTTGTCGAAGATTGATTCTTGTTGAACTTTATGAAGCAATTTTGAAAATTAAAATTAAAGGCATCTTGCTGGTTGAAGCTAAGGGCTATTTCATTCTGACTATTGCCATCGATAATACAATTTTTAAAATCCGCTTTTAATAGATCAAATCCGATATCGGGAGTGCTACTTGTTGTATTACTAATTTCTAAAGCAGTTTTGAAACGAAAACCTTTATTCCAGTAATTAGCAATTGTCGAATGTGAAAAGGTGTAAGAACCTCCATTTTCAATAAACAATGAAGAGTTTCCGGCACTACCTAAAACCAAGTTGGTTCCAACTATTTTGGCATTATTAGCATAAAGGTTAGTCGTAAAACTATTCAGAAGTTTGCTATTTGTAATAGTTAATATATTTTCTTGGTTATTTGCCTGTCCTTCTACATACAAGCCAAGTTTAGCATTTTTTATGGTTAAATGGTTAATTATATTGTTCTTGCTTCCAGCACTGATCCATATCGATCCCCATTGTCCCGAAATATCTGAAAAATTTGGTTCAAGCCGATCCCCTTCAAAAATGACTTCTCTTTCTAAAAGTTCTTGACTTTGACTTAAATCGCCATTGACGGTGATGGTAGCTCCATTTTGAACTAATATTCCTGAGTCTTGATGGAAATGAACACGTGAACCTGCATTAATTACGAGTTCTTTATCTTCAGGAACAATGGCATAACCATATACTACATAAGACTTTTCATTAGTAAAGTTTAAATACTTATCGGGTATTTGAAAACCTTGTGTTTCAATGGGGTCGCCAGAATCATCGGTGTATAAAACAATAGTTTCGGTTGGCGTTTCAGAATTTTCTTCAGGAAATAAAAGTATAGCATCTTTTGCCAATGTTACCAATTCAACAGATTGTTGATAGGGTTCATTATCAAATTGAATGGCATCGGTATAAAGCACTTCGTTTATTGAATTATTCGAAATATCAATTGTCGTTTCAATGAGAACAAATAAACTATCTTCGGCATAAATGGGAATATTTTCAAATTGCTTGCCTGCAACTCCATCAACATTTAATCTATAAAAGCTTTCAATTCCGTTTTTAAAGGTGATTTTAGGAATAATGATA
>Ga0209344_10003475_pt1 | contig 15509 bp, 16 predicted proteins | sample Cruoilmetagenom6_FD_187293 | JGI IMG/M metagenome (GOLD analysis project Ga0209344, IMG submission 187293) | Oil polluted marine microbial communities from Coal Oil Point, Santa Barbara, California, USA - Santa Barbara Oil Seep Sample 6 (SPAdes)... | ecosystem: Environmental > Aquatic > Marine...
GCCGATGGCAATGGCGATTTTGTTGAAGCCGTTGGCTTGACGATGGATGGCACAGGCTTTGGCATGGGCAAGCGCGGCCAGCGTTTCTCAATGATCGTCAACGATGGTGTGGTTGAAAAACTCAACGTTGAAGCGCCCGGCGAATATAAAGTCAGCTCGGCTGAATTTATGCTCGGTCAACTTGACTAAATCCGGCTCCCACAAGGACGCTGCGGCGGTCGTTGAAGCACTGGGCCAACATTACCGGGCCAGCACGGATCGGCTGCGAGAGGCATTACGCGCCTATATTGAAACCGGAACGCCGCCCGATCCCGCATTGCGAACATCGGGCGGTTTTTCCTATCCCGAGATCCGCTTGTCATACGGCGGAGAAGGAGCGGCCGAAGATCGGCGTCCGCGCTCCTATGGGCGACTGAGTGAGGCTGGTGACTATGCGATCACCGTCACCCGCCCCGAATTGTTTAGCGAATATCTGTCCGAACAGCTTCGTATCCTGATCGCCGACTATGGCGTCAGCATCGAAGTCGCCGCCAGCCATCAGGAAATCCCCTTCCCCTATGTACTTGATGGCAGCGGGATCGAATTGGGTGAATTGCGCGCCGAAGAACTGGCACGCTATTTCCCCGCGACAGAACTCGCCCGTATCGGTGATGAGCTAGCGGACGGGTTATGGGATGATGCGCGCGCCAAGTACCGGCCGCTCGCCTTATTCGATGCGCTCCGCACAGATTTCAGTCTCGCCCGGCTACGCCATTACACCGGCACGCCGCCCGAGCATGTGCAGCGCTATATCCTGTTCACCAACTATCAGCGCTATGTCGACGAGTTCATCCGCTGGGGCTGCGAGCAGCTTAAAAGCGGTGATCAGTACCAGACGCTTTCGGGCGCCGGCGGTATCGAACTGACCCGCGACAATGCTGATCCGGCTGCGCTGGAGGCGGCAGCCGCGGCGCGCAAGCATCAGATGCCCGCTTATCACCTGACCGCAAAAGGGCGCGGCGGCATTACGATCGTGAATATCGGCGTCGGCCCATCCAACGCGAAAACAATCACGGACCATCTGGCCGTGCTGAGACCCGAAGCCTGGCTGATGATCGGCCATTGCGGCGGCCTCAGGCCCAGTCAGCGGATCGGCGATTATGTGCTCGCTCACGCCTATCTACGCGATGACAATGTGCTCGACGCCGTGCTCCCGCCTGAAATTCCGATACCTCCGATCGCCGAAGTGCAGCAGGCACTGGAAGCAGCAGCGCGCGCAGTGACTGGAGAAGAGTCGGACGCGCTGAAGCAGCGAATGAGGACCGGGACCATCGTCACAACCGATGATCGCAATTGGGAACTCAGATACAGCCAATCGGCCTTGCGCTTCTCGCTATCACGCGCAGTAGCCATCGATATGGAATCGGCAACCATCGCCGCGCAGGGCTATCGCTACCGCGTGCCCTATGGAACGCTTCTATGCGTCTCGGACAAACCGCTCCACGGCGAACTCAAACTGCCCGGACAGGCAAACCTCTTCTATGACCGCGCGGTGCGGGAGCATATCGAGATTGGTATTGCTGCTGTTGCAGAGCTGCGCGCCTTCGGATCGCGGCTCCACAGCCGCAAACTTCGCGCATTTGACGAGCCGCCCTTCCGCTAGAGAGCGTATCGCGCAGGTTGTTCAGCGTTATTACAGCAATGATCGCCTATGGAATGTCAGGATCGATGGAACGGAGTGCCGTTTCGCGAATTGATTAGATATAATCCGAATGCACCAACAGGAGACCCCGCGTCATGACAGACAAGCCTACAAAACCCACAATCGGTAAGAAGGTCAGCAATACGGCCAAGTCCGTAACCGGCAAGGCCGGTGAAAAAGCCAAAGGTGCAGCCAGCGCAGTGAGTAGCGGCGCAAAGAGTGCAGGCAAAACGGTGAAAAACCATCCGATCAAAACGGCAGCAGCCGTTGGCGGCGTCGCCGCGGCAGCAGCTGGCGCAGTCGTCGGCAAGAAGATGTACGACAAGCGCAAAGCGAACACGGCAAAGACGCCATCAGCCAAAACCTCGGCTGACTAAAACTTACCAGCGCAAACAAAAAAGGGGGCGGTCGCCAATCCGGCAACCGCTCCCTTTTTTATAATATGGGCTGTCTACTATTCGATAGACCAACCGCATTCACGGCCCTCATTCTGCTCTTCAAGCCAGGTCTGGAGAGGCCGGAAATATGCGAGCATCGGCTCGGCCGACATTTCACGCGTGCCGGTAAAGGCTTCCAGCGCTTCGGGCCAAGGCCGTGACGAACCCATTTCGAGCATCGCATTCAGCCGCGAACCGACTTCTTCATTGCCGTAAAAGGAGCAGCGATGGAGCGGGCCTTCCCAACCAGCTTGTTCGCAGGCCGCTTGGTAGAATTGGAACTGCAGGATGCGAGCGAGGAAATAGCGCGTGTAGGAAACATTGTTCGGCACATGATATTTTGTGCCGGGATCAAAGTCTGCCTCGGTCCGCTCTACAGGCGGAGCGATGCCCTGATAGCGCAGGCGCATCTCATTCCACGCGCTGTTATAATTTTCCGGCGTGATCGAGCCATCATAGACACCCCAGCGCCAGCGATCGATCAGCAAGCCGAACGGCAGGAACGCTACCTTGTCCATCGCCTGACGAAGCAACAGTCCGGTATCACGGTCCGCGCCCGGGACATCGGCCTCATCGAGTAGGCCGGTTTGAACGAGATATTCCGGCGTCACGCTGAGCGCGATCATGTCACCGATCGCTTCATGAAAACCGTCATTGGCACTGTTTTGGTAGATCAGCGGCTGCTGATTATAGGCCCGCTGATAATAGTTATGGCCAAGCTCATGATGCACGGTGACAAAGTCATCCGCGTTGACACGCGTGCACATCTTGATGCGCAGGTCTTCGACGCTGTCGAGATTCCATGCACTGGCATGACACACAACATTGCGATCGCGCGGTTCAGTGATCTGGGAGCGTTCATAGAAGCTATCCGGCAGCGCGTCGAAACCGAGAGAACTGAAAAAGCCCTCACCCGTGCGCACGATGCGTTCCGGTGTATATTCAGCCTGTACCAGCAATTCGGTCAGATCGAACCCGACATCGCCTGCGCCTTCGGGGGCTACGATATCATAGATATTGCCCCATTCCTGCGCCCACATATTGCCGAGCAGGTCGGAACGGATCGGGCCCGTTTCAGCCTGCACCTCGTCGCCATATTCTTCGTTGAGTTCCGCGCGTACATAGCAATGGAGCTGTTCATAAAGCGGACGCGTTTCATTCCATAACCGCTCGGTCATCGCGGCAAATTCATCCGGCGTCATATCATAACCAGAACGCCAAAGATCACCGACATTATCATAGCCCAGCTCGGCAGCGCCTTCATTGGCGATGGTTACGATACGCGAATAATTGTCACGCATGCCTGCGCCATTGGAATGCCATGTCGTCCACATTTCGGCGAGCAAAGCGGGATCGCGAACCGAACCCATACGGGCTTCGGCTTCGTTCCCGTTGATCTCTTCACCGTTCATCGTCGCACGGCCCGTCGAGTAAGCGGTGCTGAGCGCTGTTGCGATCTCGTTCAGTTCAGCGGCAGCGCCGTCGCGCGTTGGCGCCGGCAAGCTCAGGCCCGAACGCAGCTGATCGAGCTGTCGGTTGGTATCATAGTCGAGGCCTTCAATGGTCGCATATTGCGCGGACTCATTGGCAAGGCGCACCAACATCTCGGTCACCAAAGTACCGAAATAGGTATTCAGCGCATCCGTATCTTGGTTGAGATAGGTCGAATTCACCCAGGCAGCCCGCGCCGAGATCGTAAACAGATCGCGCATCTCGCCCATTGATTGATCGAGAAAAACGCGAGCGGCTTCTGGCGTGCGTTCCGCTTCAGCGGCTTCGTGGTGATCGGCAAGCGCCGGAGTGGCGGCAAGGACAGTTCCAAGCGCCAGCGCCGAGGCGCCAAATTTTGCAAAAATTTTCATGAGATATGTTCCCCAACATACAGTTACGTTGGCGGTGTTTGACCAACTGGCTCGCCGCCGGTCAAGAGCCGTTCGTCGAAAGCTCAGACGGGTTTACCCAACCACTCTGCGAGCGCTTCGCCGAACTCGGGTTTAACGATACAGCTCATATGGCCGCCCGGCACTTCACGGTGATCGGCATTGGGGATGACAGCCGCCAGATCGGCATGACTGCCATTATCCTCATCCTCTTCGCCCGCAAGGATCAATGTCGGCACCGCAATGGCGCGAAGCGCCTCTTCGGGTGTGTTTGTGAAGACATTGAGGATCAGCAATAAAGCTTCAGCATCGCCCTTGGTTGTTTTCAGGAAAGCTTCCGCCATCCATTCCGGTGAATGTTTGGCATGATTGCCCAGATTGGTCAGGATATACCGAAAATGATCTGCCCGGGATGCCAGACTGGTAAGGCCCGAAAGACCCATCCCGGCAATGATCAGCCGCTTCGGCTGCGCCCCCAGCACATGCATCCGCACCACGGTCCGCGCGCCGAGCGAATAGCCGCCTAGGTCATAATCGGTCAGCCCGAGATGCTCGACAAGTGCCAACCCGTCGCGGGCAAGAATATCCGCAGGATAGGCGCCGGGATCATGCGGTTTCGCGCTATCCCCATGCGCGCGCAGGTCCGGCATGATGACGCGATAGCCCTGCGCCGCGATCTTTTCCGCATGGCCAAATTTTATCCAGTTGGTGATCGCATTCGAAAAGAAACCGTGGAGCAGGACAAGCGGCCTGCCCTCACCAATCTCTCGATAGGCCAGCGCATGTCCGTCATCACTCTGAAATGTCTGTACTGGCGGGTTATTCGGGGAGCTTGCCAATTTTTTCCTTCCAGCGCTTCACCAACGGCTCATACTCGTCAGTGCGCTTGCGCGGTAAATCGTTCGTATCGAGCCAGGCTTCGTGAATATGTTCGGCACCAAAATGGTGAGTGGGTTTGAACCGTGTCGGATCGTCGAACGAACCGATCGTCAGATCGATAGATTCGCCGTCTGGAAAATCGAAGGTCAGCGGCGTTCCACATTTCGAACAGAAACCACGCCGTGCAATCGGCGAACTTTCGAAATAGTCCGGCTCGTGCGTCGTCCAGTTCACCGTATCTTTCGGTACATTCTTGAACGCAAAGGCGAGACCGCCGCTAGCCCGCTGGCACATCCGACAATGGCATAGATAGCCGTCATTATCCTTGATCGCGACCGCGTAACGCACCGCGCCGCACTGGCACCCGCCCTCGATGCTCATCGTTCCTCCAACCCTTTTTGCTTCATGCGCCACAGCGCCACATCGATCCGGTCTTGCCCGAAAAAAGGTTCACCTTCGAAAACCAGCGTCGGGACGCCCCAATGGCCTGCCGCTTCAAGCGCGTCCTGATTGGCCGCAATCTCTTTATCGAGCTGCTCGGGCTCAGCGGCTGCCTCAGTATCGAGCTCGGCCATATCAAGACCCGCGCGCTCTGCCGCTCCCGACAGATGATCGCCTTGATCCCAACCCTCGGTGCCGCCCCAAATCAGCTTCGACACTTCATAAGCATAAGCAAAACCCTTGCCGCGCCGCGCGGCCGCCTGTCCCGTTCGAAGGAGCCGGTACGCATAAGGCTGCTCATCCGCGATTTTGCGTGTTGCCATATCTTGCACGATCGGGTCGGGCCGTGGCGGTGCCATGGTAATGCCATGATATTGGGCAAGCCGCATCACATCGACAAGCGTGTAACGCAGCCAGTTAGGGTGATTGCGCTCAAAGAAATCAGGCTCACGTATAGCCAGCGGATAAACCGGCTTCAGCGCGATATCGAGATCATAACGCTTCGTCATCTCGTGATACCGGCCTGTTGCCAGATAACTGTAGGGGCTGCGGAAGGACCAATAGAGATCAGCTTGCAGGGTCATACCGGTGTTTCTCCAAAGTTCCTTCCGACCAGTGCCGGAAGTTAACCTGCTGATAATCGGAAAACCATATCAGAACCACTGTGACTCAAAAGACTCACTTTTCCCGTCTTTTTTTTAAACCGGCTCGCCAAGACGATGACACTGTGCGAATCTGCGCGCGCTTGTAGGGGAGATGCTGATAATTGGCTGATCAAGAGCAATCCATAGTTTCTGATTCCGCACCCGGAACGGAAACCGAAGAGCCGGTTCGCAAACGTTCCGCGATGCGCGCGGTGTTGATGCTGATCGTCCCGCTGATCGTGATCGGTTTTGGCGTCTATTGGTACGTCACCTCGGGCCGCTATGTGTCGACCGACAATGCCTATGTGCAACAGGACATTATCGAAATTAGTTCGGAAGTGGACGGGCGTATCGTTGCCGTGCTGGTTGAGGAAAATCAGCAAGTCGAAGCCGGAGACATCCTGTTTCGTATCGATCCAGAACCCTATCGCATCGCCGTTCAACAAGCCGAAGCCGATATCAGTGACGCACAACTGTCGCTTGATCGAGCCGAAACCGCTGTCTCAACCAGCGGTGTCGATATCTCCACCGCTCAGGCCAATGTGGAGTTCGCCCAGCGCAATCTTGCGCGCGAACGCGAACTGATGAACCGGGGTTTCAACACCCGGGCGCGGGTCGAGTCCTTTGAAAACCAGCTGTCCGAAGCGCGCGCGCGATTGAATGCCGCCCGCGCCTTGCAACAGGATGCCCGCGCAGCCGTTGGCGGAGCCAGTAGCCGCAGCGCCCGTTCTGAATTTCCGGCCGTCGCTGCCGCCCGTGCACGGCGCGAGGAAGCGCAGCTGAACCTTGAACGCACGGTGATCCGCGCGCCGGTTAGCGGCACCATTAGCGAGGTTGATCGGTTGCAGATCGGACAGATGGCCAGTGCCGGCGGAACGGTGGTAACCATCGTCGCGCGCAACGAAACCTGGATCGAAGCTAATTTCAAGGAAACCGATCTAAACCGCATGGCCGTTGGTCAGCCTGCCTGCATCACCTTTGATGCCTATCCCGATCTTGTCGTCGAGGGCCGGGTTGGCAGTATCGGCGCGGGAACAGGTGCGGAATTTTCGATCCTGCCGCCGCAAAATGCGACTGGAAACTGGGTAAAGGTGACCCAGCGCGTACCCGTGCGTATCGAGATTGAAGGCACGCCTGCCCGGCAGATGATTACCGGCCTCAGCGCCGATGTCCGCGTCGACATTCGCGACGATGGCGAGCGCTAGCCCCGCAGCGCCAGACGGCGACGCCCTTTTACCGGTTCGTTATAAAGGCCTGCTGACCTTCGCCATCATGATGGCGATGATGATGCAGATCCTCGATACGACAATTGCCAACGTCGCGCTCCCGCATATGCAGACGAGCCTTGGCGCGACCATCGACACGATCGCTTGGGTGCTAACCAGCTATATTGTCGCCACGGCCGTCGCCATCCCGATCACCGGCTGGCTCGCTGATCGGGTGGGCTCGCGCAACCTGTTCCTCTGGTCAGTCGCCTTTTTCATTGTCACATCCATGCTCTGCGGCGCAGCAACCAGCTTGGAGCAGATGGTCACATTCCGCATCATGCAGGGCATTGCAGCAGCCTTTATCGGGCCAATTTCGCAAACCGCGATGCTGGATATCAACCCGTCTCACAAACATGGGAACGCCATGGCAATCTGGAGCCTAGGCGCGGTTATGGGGCCGATTCTTGGGCCATTGATCGGCGGGTACATTACCGAATATTATAACTGGCGCTGGGTGTTTTACGTCAACCTGCCGCTTGGTGCGATGATCCTCGCCATGCTCTATTTCCTGTTACCGAGCCGGCCGATAGCCAAACGGGGATTCGACCTGTTTGGCTTTTCGATGTTTGCGTTGGGACTGGCCGCCTTGCAGCTTGTGCTTGATCGCGGGCAGCAACTGGACTGGCTGGAGAGCACATCGATCTGGATCGGTATCGGCTGCATCATCATCGGGTTCTGGGTCTTCATCGTCCATATGATGACCGGCAAGAATACCCTGCTCACCCCCGCCATCTTCACCGACCGCAATTTGGTGGGATCCCTGATCTTCGTCGCCCTTGTCGGCGTGATCATCTTCGCGATCATCGCGCTGATTGCGCCCATGCTGCAAGGCGTCCTTGGTTATCCCGTGCTCAGCGCCGGGATATTGCTCGCGCCGCGCGGGTTGGGCGTGATTGTTGCAATGGGGATCGCAGCGCGCCTCATGAACAGCGTGGACGCCCGCATCCTGCTCGCCATCGGTTGGGCGATTATCGCCTGGTCCTGTTACATGATGACCCATTGGACCATTGGGATGGACTCTGGCCCTGTCATCACGGTTGGCATCATTCAGGGCCTGGGTATTGGCTTCATCTTCGTGCCGCTCAACGTCATCGCCTTTGCGACCTTGCCCGTCAGCTTGCGCCCCGAGGGCGCGGCTCTGATGAACCTCCTGCGCAATGTTGGCGCATCGATCGGGATTTCGATCACAGCCAGCAACGTCGCCCGCAATCTTCAGATCAGCCATGCCGACCTTGCTGAGAACATCACGGCTTCCACCCTGCCTTCGCTGGGTCTGGAACGCCTGAATCTGCACGCGGACCAGATCGCGATGCTGCTCAATAGCGAAATCAACCGGCAAGCGTTGATGATCGGCTATATCAATAATTTCTGGCTGATCATGTGGGGATGCATCATCGCCGTCCCTGCATCGATGCTGCTCAAGAAACTACCGAAGACAGGCACGGCGGTCCTCGTCGACGACGAACTGCCGCCTGAGGCCGAACCGCAACCTGCCGACTAGCTATGCTGCTTTTTTCAAATGCCGGCGACCGAGCAGCTCAGCAATCTGCACTGCGTTAAGCGCTGCGCCCTTGCGAAGATTGTCGGAAACGCACCAAAGAACGATCCCGTTATCAACCGTCGGGTCTTCGCGAACCCGGCTGATAAAGGTCGCGCCATCGCCGACACATTCAACGGGCGTGACATAGCCGCCATCTTCACGCTTATCGACGAGCATGATGCCTGGCGATTCGCGCAGGATATTCTGCGCTTCTTCAGCCGATATCTCATTCTCAAACTCGATATTGATCGCTTCGGCATGGCCCACGAAAACGGGAACGCGAACGCAGGTCGCCGTGATCTTGATCTTCGGATCGAGTATCTTCTTGGTCTCGACCACCATCTTCCACTCTTCCTTGGTGTAGCCATCGTCCAGGAACACATCGATATGCGGAATCACGTTGAACGCGATCTGCTTGGTGAAAGTTTTCGCGTCGGCCTGATCGCCAACAAAAATATCGCGTGACTGGCTGAACAACTCGTCCATGCCGTCCTTGCCCGCGCCGGAAACCGACTGATAGGTCGAGACGACGACGCGCTTTATTTTCGCGGCATCGTGAAGCGGCTTCAGCGCGACGACCATCTGCGCGGTCGAACAGTTCGGGTTCGCGATGATATTGCGGGCCTGATAGCCGTCAATCGCATCCGGGTTCACTTCGGGTACGATCAGCGGGACGTCCGGATCCATCCGGAAGTAGGAGCTGTTGTCGATTACGGTACAGCCTGCCGCAGCAGCCTTGGGACCATATTCCTTGGCTACGCCTGAACCGGCGGCGAAAAGCGCGATATCCCAGCCTGAAAAGTCAAAATTCTCAATATTCTGGCATTTGAGCATCTTTTCGGTTTCGCCGAATTCAACATCCATCCCGTGCGAGCGCGAGGACGCAACCGCAGCAACCTCATCCGCCGGAAATTCACGCTCAGCGAGACAGGCGAGCATTTCACGCCCGACATTCCCCGTCGCTCCAACAACAGCAATCCGATAACCCATAATTCAGAACCTTCTTCGTCAAAACGAAAACGGCCGGTAACCCTTGGGTTCCGGCCGCCTTCGCTAGGTTAGTTTTCGCGTATTCGCGTAACTCAGCTATTCGGCAGCCTCTGGGGCTTCCGTTTTAATCGTGATCTTCTCGCGATCATCGCGCTTTTCGGCGATGCGGGCGCGCTTACCGGTAAGGCCGCGCAGATAGTAAAGCTTGGCACGACGCACGACGCCGCGCTTGAGCACGGTCACGCTGTCAACATTCGGGCTGTACAGCGGAAATACGCGCTCAACGCCTTCGCCGAATGAGATTTTACGAACCGTGAAGCTCGATCCCATGCCGCGATTGGTGCGCGCGATGCACACGCCTTCGTAATTCTGAATACGGGTGCGATCACCCTCAACGACCTTCACACCCACACGCAGCGTATCGCCCGCTTTGAAATGGGGAAGAGTCTTTTGGCTCGTAATGCTCTCAATGGCTTCCGCCTCGAGTGTTTCGATGAGATTCATCTCATTCGTCCTTTAGCTTTTCGCGTTGCGCATCAGAGGGCGACTGATCCGGAGTGCCAGTATAGCGCTCCCAAAGATCCGGCCGCCGTGACCGTGTTATGTTCTCAGCCTGGCTCTTTCGCCACGCCTCGATCTTCGCATGATCCCCCGATCGCAACACCTCAGGGATCGTGCGCCCTTCCCATTCTTTAGGCCGGGTATAGTGCGGATATTCGAGAAGCCCCTGTTCGAAGCTTTCCTCATCGCCGCTTGAAGCCGCGCCCATTACCCCGGGAAGCAGCCTGATGCAAGCGTCGAACACCGCCAAAGCGCCAATTTCTCCACCAGATAAAACATAGTCTCCGATAGAGACTTCCTCAACCGGGCGGCCATCAAAGATCCGCTCGTCAAATCCTTCAAAACGTCCGCACAGGATCGTGACGCCCGGTCCAACGGAAAGCTGCCGCACGCGCGCTTGAGTAAGCGGCTTTCCGCGCGGCGACATGGCTAGCACCGGGGCATCTGGCTGACGCACCAGCGCCTCATCGACCGCCGCGCCCAGCACATTGGCCTTCATCACCATGCCCGCGCCGCCGCCCGCTGGTGTGTCATCCACCGTATGATGCTTATCGGTCGCGAAATCGCGGATTTGCAGGGCTTCGAGCGACCATTTCCCCTCATCCCGCGCCCGCCCGGCAATAGAATGCCCCAGCGGCCCCGGAAACATTTCGGGGTAAAGGGTGAGGATGGTGGCAGCGAAGGTCATGGCGTTTCTTTATTCGCCCTGCCCTTTCAACGCCAGAGATAGCCGAGACAAATTATTCCGCTGTGCGACTTCGCGGTCCGCGCGGCGGAGTATAATCGATCTCGCTGTTCAGGGCGCGGGCGTCCACTTCGGACACACCGGATTGCACCAAGGCCACAATCAAGGCGTCATCAGTGGGAACAGCGATATCCGGTGCCACACCGTCGCCTTCCCAGTCTTCGCCTGTATCGGGATCGAATGTCCGGCCGACCGGAACGAATACCGCAAATCCACCCGGAAGCTACACAGTTCCGCCAAAATGCCCGCCGCCGCGACTGGCTTCCCCGATAAGTGTCGCCCGCCCTGTTCGCTGAAGCGCGAAAATCAAATGCTCGGCTGCCGATGCTGAATAATCCGAAATGAGGACGAAAATTCTGGTTTCGGAAAGCAATGGTCGAGCGGCGGGGATAGCCCAATGTTGCCGTCGGATGACTCCGTCTGGCCCATCGACCTGGCGAAACGAACGGGCTTCAGGAGCCGCCACGACGCCTGCCTCCTCAGCTGCAACCCTCGTATCCATGACAAGTAGCAATGTTTCTTCGGAAAAGAGATGTGCGTTCAGAAGGTCGATTTCGGATAACCCTCCGCCCCTGTGGCCACGAACATCGATGATCAAATTGCCGACCCCGCTATGACGCTCGATAAAGGATTGCAGGGCGGGCAGAATATCGGCGTTGCCCGGCCAATCGGCAGGAAAGAGGTTGAAGCGAATATAGGCAATTTCAGGCGCAATGAGACGGTTATCCTCAATGGCATTGGGGAATGAACTCGAACTTTGGACCAGGGCATGTTCATCTTCGTCTGCGGGATCAGGAGAAAAGGTCCTGAGATGTGCATCAAAATGAATTTGCTGCATGAAGGCGGTCAGAGCTTCCGAAAATTCGTCGTCACTTCCTTCATAACTGCCAAGGGAGGATTGGCCCTCGCGCAATCCCGCACCATAGGTTTGGCCGACTTCAGCGAACACATAATTCTCTTCCATCGCATCCGCCAACGCTCCGACTATTGCGGCGCGATCATTCGGCTGGCCCGGCGTAGTGGCGCAAGCGGACGACGTGGCGGTGACCAAAATCATCATGATAGGGATAAGCTTCATTGCATCTTCTTTCAAAAGCTGGGGGAAGTTGTCTTGACATCCATTTATGTAGGCACCTACATAAATGGATGTCAAGACGGCAACTATGGGTAAGGTTATGAGCAGCTATATTCGAAAAGCCGGCGGAAGCGCTCTTGGTGCGCGTTTAAGGCAATTGTCCGAGCGCATCGACCGCGAAGCCACGCAGATATATGCAGACGCCGGCATATCATTTCGGCAGCGTTGGTTTGGTGTTCTCGACCTATTGGCAAAGCAGGGCCCGATGACGGTCGGTGAGCTGGCGGAAAAACTCAGCATTCGGCACGTGTCGGTTAGCCAGACCCGAAGTTCGCTCGAAAAAGCGGGCCTACTCATTAGCCTCCCTGATGACACTGACAGCAGAAAGCGAGTTCTTTCACTCTCGCCCAAAGCCGAAACGCTTGTTCAACAAATGAACCCATATTGGGATTCTATGGCTGCCGCGGCGCAGGAACTTGGTCGCGAATCTGGAGATATTGTCCGGGCGCTCAATGCGTTGGAAGAAGCACTCGACCGCAAGCCTCTTGCATCACGCGTCGCAGAGAAGCTCCGAATGGCCGAGCATTAATCAAGCCAATTTTCGTCGAGAATTATGGTTTCGGGCAATTGTAACCTGACGGCCTTCATTGGCACCATGAAATCCTTACCGTCCAACTTGCGAATTTCCAAAATATCGCCTGCACCGAAATTTTCGACAGCGATAACTTCGCCGACCGGGTCGCCGCTCTCGGTCACGCACGGCAAGCCGATCAAATCGATATGATAATATTCACCCTCCGTCAGCGGCGGCAAAGCATCGCGCGGGATGGTTAGTTCCACGCCGCGCAGCGCCTCGGCGCCGTTGCGATCAGTGACTTCCGCAAAGCGGGCAACCGGCATCTTACCGGTCTGACGCACGGATTTGAGCGTAAGCGTCTGTCCGCCCACCTCGAATGTCTTATGCCGTTTCAAACTGTCCAGACTTTCCGCGAACAGTTTGAGGCGCACCTCGCCGCCAATACCTTGCGCTCCGGCAATGGCGGCGAGGGTAATGCGCTTGTCGGCCAAGGCTTAGCTCTTGGCTTCTTCTTTTGCAGGAGCGTCTTCTGCAGCAGCTTCCTCAGCGGGAGCTTCTTCAGCAGCAGCTTCGGCCGGAGCTTCTTCAGCCGGGGCCTCTTCCGCAGCGGCTTCTTCGGCGGGCGCTTCTGCAGCTGGGGCTTCGGCGGGAGCCTCCTCAGCAACAGCTTCCTCGGCAGGTGCTTCTGCTTCTGCTGCCGGCGCTTCTTCAGCCGGGGCTGCAGCGGCTGCGGCTACGGCTTCCTTGGCAGCTTCTTCTTTAGCCGCTTTTTCTTCAACGCGTTCCTTGGCTTTATCGCCCGGCTCTGCTTTTTGCGGGTTGTTGCGGGCCGGACGCTCCATGATGCCAGCGGCATCGAGGAAGCGCATTACGCGGTCAGACGGCTGCGCGCCGACCGAGAGCCAATGCTTCGCACGTTCTTCGTCGAGCTTCACACGATCAGGATTGTCCTTGGCGAGCAGCGGGTTGTAACTGCCGATACGCTCAATGAACTTGCCGTCCCGCGCCTTTCGGGAATCGGTTACGACGATTTTGTAGTAAGGCCGCTTTTTTGCACCACCGCGCGACAGCCGAATTGCTACTGACATTGATATTTCCTTTTCTAAAATCCAAATTCAAATCAAAAAATTCTAGCGTTTCAATAATTTATCGAGACCTGGAGGGAGGCCCTGCCCCGGCATTCCGGGAAGGCCGGGCATACCACCGGACGGCATATCGCCTTCGCCGGGCGGAAGCCCGTCAGGGCCGCCGCCGCCCATCATCTTCATCAACCCCTTGATCCCGCCCATCTTCTTGATGCGCTTCATCGCGGTCGACATTTCCTTATGCATTTTGAGGAGCTTGTTGACATCCTGCACCGTCTGACCCGAACCCTTGGCCACGCGGATCTTGCGCTTGGCGTTGAGCAGACCGGGTTTTGCCCGCTCCTTCTTGGTCATTGAGCCGATCATGGCGTCCATATGGATGAGCACCTTGTCGTCCATATTGCTTGCCGCCATCGCAGCCTGCGCCTTCTTCATGCCCGGCAGCATTCCTGCCAGCGCGCCAAGCCCGCCCATACGCTGCATCTGCGCCAATTGCGTCCGCAGGTCGTTCATGTCGAACTGACCCTTGGCCATCTTCTTGGCAAAGGCTTCGGCTTCGTCCTTCTCAACCGTTTCGGCAGCGCGCTCGACTAGGCTGACGACATCGCCCATACCCAAGATGCGGCCGGCAACGCGCTCAGGATGGAATTCCTCCAGCGCATCAAGTTTTTCACCAACGCCGACGAACTTTATCGGGGTTCCGGTTACAGCGCGCATCGAAAGAGCCGCGCCGCCCCGTGCATCGCCGTCCATCCGGGTGAGGACCGTACCGGTCAGCGGGACCTGTTCGGCGAAACTCTTTGCGACATTCACTGCGTCCTGGCCGGTCAAGGCATCGACAACGAGGAGGATTTCCTCCGGCGTCGAGGCATCGGAAACCGCCTTCATCTCGTCCATCAGCTGCTGATCGACATGGAGACGACCCGCCGTATCGAGCATCACAACGTCAAAGCCCTGAAGCTTGGCCGCCTGAAGAGCGCGTTTCGCGATATCGACGGGCTGCTGCCCCTGAACGATCGGCAAGGTGGCGACATCGGTTTGCGTACCGAGTACCGCGAGCTGCTCCTGCGCAGCCGGGCGATTAACGTCGAGTGACGCCATCAGGACCTTTTTGCGATCCTTTTCAGTAAGCCGCTTTGCGATCTTGGCCGTCGTGGTTGTTTTACCAGAACCTTGCAGGCCGACCATCATCACAACATTGGGCGGCGTACCATCAACATTAAGTTCAGAAGCCTCAGCGCCAAGCATCGCGACAAGCGCGTCATTGACGATCTTAACGACCTGCTGACCCGGCGTAACGGATTTGAGGACCTGATGTCCGATCGCTTGTTCGATCACTCCCTCGACAAACTCCCGCGCGACGGGCAGCGCAACATCGGCTTCGAGCAGCGCGATACGCACTTCGCGCATCGCTGCGCGGACATCGCTCTCATTAAGCGAACCACGGCCCTTTAACCGGTCGAATACACCGCCAAGCCGATCGCTGAGATTGTCGAACATCGCTCAAATCCTTCCCGTTCCTTAAAAACGCAAAAAACGCCGGCGGGCGAAAACTCGCCGGCCAACGTACGCCTTTCTCGGCGTTTATCTGCATTCCTCGCGGAACTGTTGCTGAGCCAAATACTGGCCAAAGCGCGCTTTTACAAGTGCGGAACAAGAATTTGGATAATTAACGCGGTCTTCACTCCGTTTGTGCAAAAAAGGCA
>Ga0209344_10003476_pt1 | contig 15505 bp, 17 predicted proteins | sample Cruoilmetagenom6_FD_187293 | JGI IMG/M metagenome (GOLD analysis project Ga0209344, IMG submission 187293) | Oil polluted marine microbial communities from Coal Oil Point, Santa Barbara, California, USA - Santa Barbara Oil Seep Sample 6 (SPAdes)... | ecosystem: Environmental > Aquatic > Marine...
ACTTTTGGTGTGAAATGTTCTATGAAAGATGAAGGTGGTTGTTTCTATTTTGACCAACTAAACAAAGCAAAGAGGGCTAAGGTAGTTATTACTAATTACTCATACTGGATAGCACAAAATTACTATTCAGAGGGTATTGGGATATTTGATACTATGGTATTGGATGAAGCCCATTCTGCCCCGGACCATTTAATAAATCATATAAATGTTTCGTTTAGTAAAAGAGATAAAATTAATAATGTATTAAAGTTGGATGATTCCCTCCCCAATGACTATTCAACATGGAAAATTTGGGCAGAAGATAGACTACTCCAAGCCAACTTTCAATTGGAGTCGGCCAAGATGAAACGAAAGGAAAAATTGTACCTGAAAATAAAAAGGCAAACCGAAAAACTGTCACGATTAACCAATATTGACAAAACGTGGATATGGGAAGATAGTCCATATTCCATTACTCTTAGTCCAACATGGCCTGCCCCGTTTGCTGAAACATCCTTATTTTTTGGAATTCCTAAAGTTATATTAACCAGCGCTACTGTAGTCCCTAAAACGGCAGAACTACTTGGGGTTGATAAGGTCCAGATGGAAGTAGAAGAATTTCCTCACTCTTTCCCGCTTAAAAATAGACCATTAACTCATCTCCCCACAGTAAGAATGAATTATAAAATTGGAGAGATGGAAAATAGACTATGGATAAACAAAGTAGATCAAATTATACGGGATAGAGTGGGAATGAAAGGAATTATTCATACAGTATCATATGCAAGGAGGAATATGATATTAGAAAGATCAAAGTATAAAGATGTAATGTTGTCTCATGAACAAAAAAACGTAGAATCGGTTGTCAGAACGTTTAAAGATTCAGATGCACCATGTATACTAATTTCCCCGTCTATGGCTACTGGATGGGATTTTCCAAATGATGAATGCCGTTGGCAGATTATAATCAAATTGCCCTATCCTGATATGAGAGGAAACATCATGAAAACTAGATCGAGAATGGACAATGACTATGTCAACTACATAGTAGCTCAACAATTAATACAGGCAACCGGAAGGGGGGTAAGAAGCAGAGAAGATTGGTGTGAAACATTTATAATAGACGATAATATCACGTGGTTTTTAAGGAAAAACAAACATTTAATAGTGGACTGGTTTAAAGGAGCTTACCAACAAAAAGCAACAGTACCAGCCCCGCTTATGAAGGAGGAATAATGACTGAGGGAAATGCAGCAAGTTTAAATCCGGAAACTTTTGTAGATGGTGGAGGTCTTATCGATGATGTCGATGTTACCTTTAAAAGGTGTATATTTGACATGTTTGATTACAACGGGACTGTGGTTCCTGGAGTGCCGTCCTTAAAGATAGATATGGAAACGGAGGACAAGGAAGGGGTAACTCAGTACTACTCCGTAGGCAAAGCCAGTGACTGGATTCCAAGTGAGGATGGTTCCCAATTGATAGCGGTTGGAAAAGCGGACAGTATACGAAATACTACCAATGGTGGTATATTCCTGAAATCCTTGATGGATGCCGGATTTCCAGTAGACAAACTTGGGAATGATATTACTGTTATTGATGGATTACAGGCACATGTAATTCGTATTCCGGCCCCAAAACGTCCGGGACTCGAAAAGAAGGAGAAAAAATACGAAGACACCGTTCTGATAGTTGGGGAAATTTTGTCTCTGCCATGGGAAAAGAAGGGTGGGCCGACAAAAGGTAAAGCTGGCAAGGCTAAAGCGACAAAGGGAAAAGCGGCAGCAACTAAGAAAAAAACTGAGGTTGAAGAAGACAGCTCCGATCTTAATAGTGCAGCAGTTGCGGCAATTCTTTCCATTTTGGAGGATGAAGGAACCATCACAAAAAAGGAACTCCCGTCCAAAATATTCCAGACGGAAAAGGATAATCCGGACCGGAATGGGATCGTTAAGATGGTATTTGATGATGAGTTTCTGGAAAATGGTCCCTGGAACTATGAAGATGGAGTGTTGTTGTCTGAGTAATATAATGGTTGAATAAACTACTCGTTCTTACAAAGGATAATTATAGTGGATATCGAAATGGAAGATATAAAGTGGCCCAAGACTTTATTTGATGATGATGAAGAAAGGAAAGAGGGTCTTCATTTGGGACAAATTATCAAGTCTTTGATGGACAACTCCGGACTTGGGTATAAGGGTAGAGGGTTTACTGATATGGAGTTGACTGCTGAAATTGGTCTTTTGTGGGAACGAGTCCTCAGCATGGTAATGGCTGACAAATACGCCATGCGTCCACCACAGATTCAGGTTGATGGTATATGGATGTCTCCTGATGGAATTGGTATTGATCCAAAGGATGAAGTTCCTCTTGTAGTTGAAGAATACAAAGCAACATGGAGATCAACAAAAAATCCCCCAACTGACAACTTTTATTATATGACACAAATAAAATCATACTGTAAGGCTATTAAAACTAATGTAGCTGTAATGAGAATATTTCATATTATGGGAGATTATAAAGGGTCTGGCCCATTATACCGTGTTGCTCGTTTAGTATTTACTGATTGGGAACTGAAGCAGAATTGGGAAATGGTATTAAGGGAAAAAGAAAGGATAGGACTATGAGTTCACCAAAGACAACAGGAAAAGTAATGGAAAAACAAGGATTTGTATCTGCCAATAAACGAGTAATTCGACCACGAATTATTCTATCCATGGAGGGGTTGGAAAAGCAGGGAAAAACCCACTTTGCCTTAACAGCCCCAGGACCAATTGCCATGTTTTCCACTGATACAGGGGAAGAAGGGGTGGTATCCAAGTTTGGTAGCAAGGAAATATGGATAATGCCCATGGGTAAAGTGGAAGATGAAGATTCAGTGGACCAAGCAGTAGAAGAAATTGATAAATTTAAAAAATCCTACACTAATATGTTACGCGGGGATGAAGTTAAAACTATTATAATCGATACGGCCACTGAAGTATGGGAGTCTCTAAGGATGGCCCGTTTTGGTCGTCTTACACAAATTATGCCATACCAATATGGTCCGGTAAACGCAGAATATCGTGCTTTAGTGCGTGAGGCATACGGTTACGACAAAAACTTGATCCTACTCCATAAGATGAAGCCAAAATATGTTAATGACAAAAGAACCGATGATTACGAAAGAGCAGGTTTTGGGGATACGGGGTTTTTGGTTCAGGTAAATGTTAAGTCATATCGATATGATCCGGAAGATGGGGGCGAATTTTCTATTTATATTAGAGACTGTAGACAAAATCCGGATTTGGCAGGGGAGGAATTTGTGGGGGATATGTGCACCTTTCCATTTTTGGCTTCTATGGTTCTTCCTGACATTGACCCTGGAACATGGAATGATTAATAAGGAGGTAGTAATGACTGAAGGAGTTATTAAAGCTAACTACTTTTGTGAGAAGTGTGGAAATTACTTTGCTCTTGCAGTTGACAATAAAATATTATGCCCATCCTGTAGTAGTAATCTACTATCAAAAGTAACGGGGGAGTTCAAATGGATAGGTAGTGATTATGTCGAGTATGACCCAACCGAAATGGAAACTCGACATCTGTTTTACACCCTCAAAATGATCTGGAATCATAGTGCCCCTGAGCACCTAAAAATACGTCCATACAGAAAATACAATTTTGATACCAAGGTATATACAAAGGAATATATAAAAAAAGCAGTGAGATGTTTGTCAAAAGAATTGAGTAGTAGGGATGACATGAGTCCTATGTACATTGAAGTTTTGGGGAATATCATGTCATCAATTGATGAATATATACAAGGAGAAACCAATGGCCCCAAAAGGATATGTGGAAATTAATGGTACAACCGTTCATGTGACTGATGAGGCAGTACTTGTTGATTGTGGATTTGATAGTCCAGTATGGTTTCCAAAATCCCAATTGGAAGACTGGCCTGATAAGGGTGAAAATGGGGAAGTTTTAATGACCGAATGGATAGCAGAAGAAAAGGGGGTAATATGATATTAGTAAAACCAAAACACAAAATTATACACAAAAATATGTATCCGGAGGAATTAGTAGAGATGGCAGGGAGAACATGTTACAAATCAGAGAATAAAGTAACACACAACTCCTCAAAGAAATTTGTAAGACAACTTATAGACAAAGGTCACCACTCAGTAATTGAACATGCCAATATGACAGTTAAATTTATTTGTGATAGAGGAGTGACTCATGAACTTGTACGTCATAGGCTGGCTGCGTATTCCCAGGAGTCAACAAGGTATTGTAACTACAGTAGAGTAGTTACTTTTGTTATTCCTCCCTGGGTATATATTCCTCCAGGAGAATATAATTATTTATCATCTGAAGCAGAAATAATTAGACCTGTTTCGACATGGTACAGAGCTATGCTAAGTGCAGAAAGAGATTATAAAGATCTTCTTGATTACGGATGGTCTCCTCAACAAGCTCGTGCCGTTCTCCCTAACTCAATAAAGACAGAGATAGTAATGACGGCCAATTTGCGAGAGTGGAGACACGTCTTTACTTTACGCTGTGCAAAAGCTGCGCACCCACAAATGAGAGAGTTGATGATTCCTTTATTTGAGGAGTGTAGGACTAAGATGCCGGAATTTTTTGAGGATATTACAGTATAAAAGGGGGTAATATGAAAAACTTTGTTTATTTTGAAAGTACAGAAGGTGGTATGGAAGTTATAGAAGATATTCAAGGTGGTAATAACTTATCGACTCTTAGAGGTTGGATGAGTGGAAAATGTAGTACTGATGATATAAAAATATTAAAATGGATAAATACTGCATCTATTGGAGAAATGTGTAACCATAGACTCGGATATCTTGTTAGATTGGTTGATAAATAATAGTTATAAAAATGTCATAGGAGGATGGAAAATTGATTTTAACAGATGATCGCACAGGTTCAGTGGAAATTGCCCCACTACTCCAAAATCCAATGGTATGTCGGTTGGAATATGCCGATTTTGCCTGGTCCGGCAATGGTCCAGATGGACCAGTTAATGTAGGTATAGAACGTAAAACCGTTCACGATTTTCTCCAGTCCATGACCACAGGACGTTTATCAGGGCATCAGTTAATTGGATTAACCCAACAATACGATTGGGTCTATGTTCTGGTTGAGGGAATATGGAGGCCAGATAGAAAAAGTGGAATCTTACAGCACATCAATCAGAATGGAAAGTGGGCTGCTCTTTCCCAGGGTAGCCGCCGTTTCATGGCACGAGACGTGTACAATTTCATCAACACTATGCAGGTAATGTGTGGAGTCATTACAGTAACAACCAGTAACAGGTGGGAGACAGCTATGTGGTTAACTTCCTGTCATGGCTGGTGGAACAAAAAATGGGAAAATCACAAATCCCATCTCCAATTCCAAAAGCCAGTAACTCATGCCAGTCTTGCCAAACCAAACTTGGTGACCAAATTTGCAAGCCAGCTTACCGGAATTGGATGGGACAAGGCAAGAAAGATGGGGGAATACTTTGAGGACGTTTCGGACTTTGTACATGCAACGGAGGAAGAATTGGTAGATATAGATGGTATAGGACCAAAACTTGCGGAACGAATAGTAGAGGAAATAAACAATTAAAAAGGAGAAATAACATGAACTTTGGGAAAATTATCAATCAAACCATCAAAATCCAAGCATCAGGGAACAATGGTTTTTTAGTTACGGTTGGTTGTGGGCGCTTTGTCTACTCCGACAAAAAAAAGCTTGTTGAGGATTTAGAGGAATATCTTTCCGACCCTAAGAGATTTGAAGCGGAATATAATAAGCTTAATCTTGGCCCAGCAAATATCGGAGATGCCGGTTCTGCTTCATTGCCGCATACTTCACCTCATACTCATATCGTCTATGGGTCATAATAGTGAAAGAAATTAGTAGGAGGCATCCGAAACATAAGCCACAAGAAACCAGACAGATCGGATAATTAAAGCTGTCACGTGGAAAACCACATAATAGTAAATGGGGATATCATGTCTGAAAAACTAATTGCTACAATAATAATTGGGGTTGCTGGTTTAGGGGTCACAGGCTGGACAGTATTTATATTTCTTCTTATGTGGACATAACTATTTTAGTCTTATATAAGCAAACAATAAAAAAGGAGGGAGTTTAAAATGTTAATCGAAACAGGAGTAAAAGGATTATCAATTATAATATGGAAGGATAGTGTTTGGGTAAACACAGATGCAACTATTGGAAAACATAGTTCTTTTAATCTGAGACATTTTGTAGACAGTAAAGGACCAATAGTAAGGAAAGCTATTCTCGACTGGTGCAAAGAAATTTCGGAATCATACAGTAAAAAAACAAATAATAAGGCAGCTACCCATGAACCACAGCCAACACCAGGAAAGGAAGTAGTACTACCCCATGTTATCCAGGACTTACAGGATCGTGCCACAGAAGGAAAGAAAAAATATGGAACCTTGCTTGAAACTGAAAATGGACGTGATGCACTGATGGACGCATACCAAGAGGCACTGGATTTGGTCATGTACATGCGACAAACCATTATGGAAAGAGACAAGCCAAACCTGTCAAGGGCAGGGATAGATATAGTTGATGATTTAGATTCGTTATCCCACTGGATAAAACTAAACTCAGCATACAATAACGGAGCAGTACCAGTAGCTTTTTTGTTGGATAGGCTAAATGTAATAATTGACAAATACAGACCAGAAGGAATGTTGGGAGATTAATATGGGAAAAAGATCACTACTGTTCGGATGTCATCAGATATTTATCCATCCACTATTCACTATTATAGGATGGGTAAAGTTATATGGTATAGGGACAATTAACATCCCCATATTACTTGCCATATTTTTTCACGATTGGGGATACTGGAGTTGTAAAACTATGGACGGGGACGGGTTATTCCACCCATTTCGCACTTTTGTGTTATTTAATGGCATATTACCCCCCAAATCACTACAGGAAATAATCGGTCACTCCCGACATTTGTCTTCTTCATATGGAATTCCAATAAGCAGACTATGTTGGGCTGACAAACTTGGGCTTGCGGTAATGCCATCATCTCTGTGGGCATTGCTTGCCTATATTAGCAGTGAAGGTTGGGAGTACATGTACAACCCATTCAACAACAACTATGTACTTGGAGAAGATGAAACTTTACTTGGATTAATTAAGTTCCACAAAAAGATTAAAATAGCAATGAATAATTTAATTCGTAAGGAGGCACACATTGTATAGACGATCAGTTCAATGCTACCTATGTCCAGAACTTATGAAATCGTGCAGATTGGCCGTTGAAGGAGAAATTCATCACACATCCCCAACAGACCAGCCCCAGGTAATGGTTGTTGCCGAAGCTCCAGGAATTGAAGAAGATAAGGAAGGCCGTCCTCTAATAGGAGTAAGCGGACAGGAAGCAAGACATCATCTTGATATTAATGGAATATCCCGTCTTGGGGTTTACCTTGACAATATTATCCACTGTCATCCGGAGGGAAACCGAGATCCCACGACGGAAGAAATAGAAACCTGTACTGAAGCGCACTTAATCCCCAAAATTCTTCGGTTACAACCCCCCTGGATTATTACTATGGGCAGGATTAGTACCCGTTTCTTTTTGGGGGATGTCAATCTTGAAATGGTCCATGGCATTCCACGAACAGTAAACTTTTACGGCTTGGAGACAGTGGTAATCCCAACCTACCATCCAGCAGCAGGTCTTCATAGTCCGGAACAAATGATACTATTCCAATGTGATATGGTAACCGCCGGAGATGTTATTAGAGGAAAAATAAAACCAAATCCTCCAGAGGACGAATGGAGCAGGAAGGAACATTATATTGAGTGTACTCACCCAATAGAGGTTAAAAGTTCAATTATGAGGAAAAGAGTGGTAGCTATTGATACGGAATGGGCAAAACACAGGCCTTGGTGCCTTAGTTTTTCCGTAGCTCCAGGAGAATCTGGTGTTGTCATGGGGGACCAAACGCATGCCCTGTCTGCTATGAATGAAGTCGTGAACTACGAGGACACTATCACGGTCGTCCACAACTCCCTGTATGACCTGCCCGTGCTCACTCAAATGGGGATCCGGCCTCGAAAGATTGCGGATACTATGGTTATGGCCTACCTACTCCAAAATGAGCCACAGGGATTAAAGCCACTGGCGTTCCGACATTGCGGAATGGAAATGGCATCTTATCCAGAAATGGTGGGGGAAGCAACAACCGCCAAAACCATTGCCTACTTAGAAAAAATAATGGATATGGAATGGCCAAATCCTGATCCAGTTTTAGAATGGAAGAAAGGGGAACCTCATGTCCGGCAACCACAAAATATTAAAAGGAAAGTGGGAAGAGTACTGTCCGATGTTAGAAGCGGAAAGAATACCGAACCATACAATAGCTGGAAAAAAATGTCTGACACGGAACAAGTGGAATCTGTGCTTGGAATGTTGGAAGAAGCCGACCTGTCAGATATATCACGTGATAGGGCAATTTTTTATTCAGCCAGAGACGCTGACGCTACCATCCGAATCTACCCCATCCTATGGGAACGAATAGTAAGTTTGGGGTTGGAGGACACATTTTGGAGAGACATGTCCGCTCTGCCAATGGTTATAGATATGATGGCAAATGGTATGCCAATAGACTTGGATGCTTTTTCCAACCTTAGTTCCTATTTCCAGTCCCAGATGGACTTGATTCAAAGAAAAATGCAATTAACTGTGGGACATCACTTGGAGGGAAAAGCAATAAATCCAGCCTCCTACCCCCAAATGTCAACTCTTATTTATGATAAGTTAAAATTGCACGAAATAGGTGGGAATTACAAATCCAAAAGTGGGGCAGTAAAGAAGTCAACTGCCAATGACATTCTCAAGCGATACATCAGTCTTCATTCATCTGTCCAGGATATTATCGATTGGAGGGAATATCAGAAACTAAAAACAAGCTACGCCGATGCTATACCCAAACTGGTTTCCCCTGATGGACGAATTAGAACAACATTAAGAATTACCAGAACCACCACAGGAAGATTAAGTTCCAGTAAACCAAATCTTATGGCTCAGCCTATTAGATCGGAGGAAGGAAGAAAAATTAGGGATGGTTACGTTGCAGGAGATGGTAACGTCCTACTGTCTGGGGATTATTCCCAGGTGGAAATGAGAGTAGCCGCTAATGACAGCAAGGACGAAGTAATGATGGATATTTTTTGGAGAGGGGAAGACATACATGCCCAAACTGCAAGTCAAATGTTTGGAGTTCCAATTAATAGATTAGATGACATGAAGCATCGTTACCCTGCCAAAAGAGTTGGGTTTGGGATTCTCAACTTGATAACGGCGGAGGGGTTACATAGGGAATTAACAGTGGGAGGGGCCAAGGGATGGTCAGTATCCGACTGCGAGGGTATGATTAAGTCATGGTTTGATATATACCACGGAATTGCGGCTTATATGAAGGCAAATGGGGAATATGCCAAAAGATATGGTTATGTTCGGGACTGTTGGGGAAGAATCAGGTACATTCCTGGGATTAAATCCACCAATCGCTGGATTAGAATAGAGGCTGAAAGACAGGCTGGTAATGCGCCTATACAGATGGGTGCTCAGGGAGTAATTAAAGAGGCTATGGGGCGCTTAGTTCCAGTTTACAATTCCCTAAGTGAAATAGGGACCATACTTCCCCTAATCCAGATTCATGATGATATTGTATGGGAAATTTCGGAAAATGTAATAGATATAGCAGTCGGTGAGATAGGCAATGTAATGAGGAACACTGTACCTCCAGACTTCATTGTCCCTCTGGAAGTGGATTTTAAAAAAGGGAAAAAATGGGGGACAATGAAGTCCGCTAACCTTTAGCAGTTATCAATTCAGCAATCTGTAGTTCCTTCCTTCTTTGGACAAAAGCTTCCAGGTCAATCCCGGAATTTTTGCCCAACACTTCCGCTACCACCTGTACCCACACATTTTCGTTGCGCTGCTGCTCCTGGACTTTCTGAACACCCTCCAAACGGGCATATAAACTTTGAATCATCAATAATGTCCTGCGAGGAGAACAATCCTTAACTAAAACTGGTTGCCCATTTCCGTCCGGTTGCCACCATGATTCCTGGTAATTAGGGCATTGTTCTGGATTTCCACCCAATAGTTCAAACAATTTGCATTCTTCATAATTACATGTATTTTCCACAATAACCTACCTTAGTCTTTAGTACAAATTATTCCTACCTGTGCCAGTGGTCTGTAAGTTGCAGCCGTTGCCCCACCTGCCGTAGTACCACTGGCACTTCCTGTTGAAGTTGTAGTTTTACTATCTGATCCAGTACTGGTTACTCCAGAACCAGTTCCAGCACCATATCCTCCGGTAAAAGGTTTGGATAAGTACGGATGGGTATGTGCTATTACTGTATTGTATGTGTGTGTATGATTAGGCTGAGTCCAAGTACCCGCCTGATTACCACCATCAACATTATATGCATCCGATCCACCCTTTACTGCCAATAGTGCATCCTCAGGGGTTGCATCTATAGTCCAACCAGTCGGGGCAGTATTTTGGTAAAACCACATCTTAATATTAGTTTCCCCTATCCCTAAGGAAACCACCATATCACGTACTGCGTTTTTGCTTGGGGCTACCCCATCAACACCATTCCAACTAGCAGCATATGCAATATCGGAAACGGTTATTGGGTTAAGTAATAGTAAATAAGTACCATCATACTTTAGTATGGCAGCATGATCATTGCCTATACTACCAACATCCAATGCTCCACCTTCCACATCTTTTATTGTTTTTGCCCCCACTCCATCTATATCCAATGTCGGATTAGTAGCAGTATTGGTATTTGGGAAAGTGATAAAGTAGTGATCTCCTGTGGCATAGGAAGTTATGGCAGTACCCATTGAAGCAGTATACGTGTCTGTCCCCGAAGCCAATGCATATGCTGCACTCAATTGAGGACCAATAGCCAAGTTTCCTTCATCCATTTGTACATTATCCACAGTCCATAGAACAACGTCATCAGAATCAGTAAGCTTGAACCTGTAGGCTCCACCTGATGAATCAATCCATACGTCTGCCTGACCCTTGGAGTCCAGGATTACTGGATTAGTGTTTGAGGCTGATTTAGTATAGTCAGTCCACGTAGTCTTGGGCGTGGTAGTTCCAGTTTCATATGTATACAGTTTGGCCCCTACATGCGGATCCCCGTTTGCATCCAGGGACATAAATTTTGGATTTGGTGATATAAGACTGATACTACTCATTTTCCTCTCCTCCCATGTTTATTCTCCATGATGCAGCGGCCAATCTAGCCATAACACCTGCCGCTTCTGACGATTTTGATGGCAGGGATAGCCCTTTGGTAAGCAATTTTGCTGTAGTTGGGTTTAACATCATTTTAGACATGATTGCTGGGGCAATAATAATAGTTGCTGCTGGTAATGCCATTTGGCTTGTTAGTAAAGTACCAATGGCTCCTGCCTGTGTTAACTGGATAAGCACCTTACCTGTCCCTTCCCCCTGTCTCTCTTGCACCAACTTTACTGCTTCCCCAAATGTACTAAGGGTTTTAATCTGTTGTTTACTAAGAACTTCCTCAAGCATTGGCATGCCAAAGCTTCCAGGTTTTCCGCTTATATTATTAATAATCCTTTTTCCTACAATATCCCCATTGGTATCTGTGGACTTCTGCAAAAAATGTTGCACAAAGAATCCCTGCATTTTACGCCATGTCTCAGGATCATTCGCCAAGGCAGTTTTCACTTTCCGCACAGATGACACGTGGCCAGGCTTAAAAACTGCTGTAGCTATCATTTCCGCTCCAGTTCCAGTATCATCCGCAAGCTTTACTAGTCTACGTAAGAGTGTATTGTTAAACTTGGCCTGTCCATCCTTGTAGAAGCGATTAGCTGCACGCCATGCATCGTAGGTAGTAGGTCCAGTTGATATTCCCTTCAGCGATTTCTCAATCGCCTTATCCAACATCCCCACCAGTTTCTTCGCTTTACCAATTGCTGGAGCTTTTTTATTCAAAACGGAAAATTCATCAACCCTACTTATCAACCTTGACCTTAGTTCTGTTGCCTCTTTATAAGACAGTTGATCTGGAAGACTCATAATTGCATCCACCAAATCATCCCCAGCATTTTTTGCCTCAATACCTTCCAACTTTACTGCCCTTTTCTGAAATGGTTTTACAAAGTTCTTCATGGACTTAATTTGTGTTTTCGCTCTTCCTGCTTTTACTGAATTGTACAAAATCCCTGCTGCTTTAGCATGTACCTTCCTGGAATCATTAATGGAAGCAACAAACAAATTACCCAAATCCGTAGGGTCCGTCCGTTTCCCAAATTCATCAATCAAACTATCAGCAAAATCATCAAAAAATTTCAACCGCTTCGTTTTAAACTGCTGAATAGATCCCCCTCCTATTACTGACGATTCCGACACATTCTGCAACAGGTCCATCACTCTACTCTCAGTAGCTTCTGCAGGAAGTAACACTACAGGCTTAATTTTATCTTTAAATAAGTCAACCGCATCTACTGATTCACTTATTATTTTATTCTTCAGGGGAGCAATCATTTTACTCACCCCTCTCATAGCTAACCCACCCGCTAGTTCAAATCCCCCTTCCATTGCCATAGCCTTACCAATCCTCTTTGCTGCTTCAATGGAAGTCTTGGGGGCATCTAATGAACCAGACAAATGCTGTCCTATTTGCCTATAAGCTTCTCCTGTTCCTGCACCAAAAGCAACAGCCTTGGACAATGGCAATAATTTGGTTACACCTTTTGATGCTGCTGCTAATCCCCCTATTATACCACCACCCACTTGGGGAATTTCCTCAACCACCTTGTCCACTAATGATGGCTTACCTTCAATTGGCACTTCAACAGTTCCTCCTACAGTGGATATCGGAGGAGAACCCCCTTCTGGGATAGGAGCAATATTCCTGTTTGGTTGAGCAGGTATACCTCTTATTTCTTTTTTTACTGTAGCATCAATTACTGAATCATCCGTTCCATCCGGGAATTCCAACACTCTACCGTCCGCAAGCTTAGCTTTTATCATGATAACATATCCTTAATTTGTTGTTGTATTACGTGAGCACAGTCCAACCAAAAGGCCGCACTCACCGTCCATGACTTCCCTGAGCTACGGGATGCGGTTTCCCTGAGCATCAAACTTGATGGTTACTTCTTTTTGTTCACCTGTTCCCTGGCCCCTTGTTTGTTCCATTATTTTGTCCAGGGGCTGATTCATATTAATTCCTTCTCTTAGGAAATCCGTGTTCAACATGAGCACTCTCTTGGTTGTTTCCTCTATACTATCTAAATTGGCCTGGTACTGTGTCGGACTATTCTTTACAGGATCTGGGAAGGAGGTTGCTATTTCCTTTAGTTCCTTCTCCCCTCCGGCAACTCCAGTGGCCCACTTGCGGTAGGCAATAAAGTCGGACTTTGCCTGTCTGAACCATTTTGAGCGTTCCTTAATTAGGGCTTTTTGACCTGCCATTGGGATACCTAGTTTGTCCGCAGCCTCAGCTATTACTTTATCCCCCTTACCAAATATAGTAAGGTATTCTGGCTTAAACAGTTTTTTTGTTCCCTGAAAAGACTGGATATTCCGTGTTCCCTCAATAACTGCATTTTCCAATTTGGAAGTGGTGGTTTTACTAAGATCTCCAGTGTTAATTGTTAACTGTGTCCCCTTGGTCTGGACCTTTTTGTATCCAGTGGGAATTTTTTGTCCTTTTTCTATATAAACCTGATTTCCGGACTGATCTTCAAATACCTCATGTGAAGGTTTGGAGGGAGCGAATGGAACTTGTCCCATCGATTCTCCATCTTTGTATAACATTGATCCTGGAGAAAACCCCTTAATATCTTTTTCTTCCAACTTCAATCGTTGAGTTTCGGTTCTAAGGGAATTACGGATCATGTCCACCCTTTTAGTATCATAAAAAGGCAATATTTGTGAAACCAGTCCTTTATACTCTGGGTATCTAGCAAGTAATTGTTCCTTTGCAATATCCAGATCCTCCGAGCTATTAACCCCTGCAAGAAGATTAAGGGTGAAGTCATTAGCTTCAATAGAATTCTTCCTCTTTACAGATGCCTGTTCCCTTGCCGCATTTATTTTGTTAGTTAGAGCAGCATTTTTTTTTGCCTCCCCTAACTTCCCCATTGCTTTCAAGTTCATAAGCTGAGACGCAGTATTGAGAATATCTGGAGACTTGAACTGTTGTATTGCTGGTATATTTGGCATTGTCATTTTCCTTTATTTGAATAATCCTGGGGAACTACTCCCAAACATTTCTGGGTTCATGGCATATAGCATAGCAGCGTTAGAAACTCCACCAGCTATGTCAGAAAACATTCCGGTTTGAATGTTTGATTTATTAATTGCTCCAGATGCTGCAATATTTCCCTGATTAACTATACCCTGGGATATTGACGGGATCATTTGGCCTGTAAGATTGGCAGATCCAGTAGCTCCACCAACTCTAAGATTGGCCTTGGAAGTTCCAAGTCCCTGCTGCAAATTGGAAATATTAGTCCTTGCTCCTACTGCAGTATTGATAAATGGGAATAGTCTATTCAATTCCGTATCCAGGGCTGTTGAAGCATAATTCTGTCCATATTCCATTGCTGCTTTTGCCGCTGGACCAGACATTCCACCGCCAGATGTTCGGGAGAATGCGGACTGAAGTGCATCTATTCCCTGTCCATACTGAAATTGAATTCCAGGTCTATCCATAATTGATTCTGGACGATTCAGCAATTCCCTTGCAGTATTATACTCGTCCAGTCCAGTTAGTGGCTCAAATTCCTTTATCGCCATATTAAACCCAGTTTCCAAATCAATGATACCAGCATCCACCGCATCAGCAATATCAGCCCTTGTTTCTCGTAAATATTCCAATTGCATGGCTGTTGCTTGGGTTTGTGCTCCTGCCTGTGCTGCGGCTGCATTTCCTGCCGTTTTACTAGCTTGACTTCCTGCATACATGCTGGCTCCTGCTCCTATTGCCGTTGCTCCTAATATTGCTGTTCCAGTTGCTACTGCCATTTCATATCTCCTTTATAAAGTGGGTTTCTAGGTATGTAAATCCTTTTCTCCCATAATACTTTTTTATTGTTTCTTCCCTATCAGATCCAATAGATATCATATTAATTTGGGTAGCGCCTAAACCCTTACCCCAAGAGGATAGTGAGTCCAACAAATCAAATGCTACTCTTCCCTTTCTGTGGTCTGGATCAACCCACCACCACTGTTCCGTAACTATTAATTGGGAGAAATCCATAAACCATGGAAACACAAGTCCAGCTATTCCCCCAACAATCATTTCATCCTTACTAAGTACTATTATAGTAGCAGCTGGACTTTCCATTAAGAAAATACAGTAACGTACAAAATCAGTAGGAAGAAATTTAAGTCCTTTATCTTCAATGGCGTATTTGTGAAAATCATTTGCCATCTTGGTTAATTCTGGTATA
>Ga0209344_10003477_pt1 | contig 15502 bp, 12 predicted proteins | sample Cruoilmetagenom6_FD_187293 | JGI IMG/M metagenome (GOLD analysis project Ga0209344, IMG submission 187293) | Oil polluted marine microbial communities from Coal Oil Point, Santa Barbara, California, USA - Santa Barbara Oil Seep Sample 6 (SPAdes)... | ecosystem: Environmental > Aquatic > Marine...
GCTTTTTTACATCGTCACAATCATTTAAAAGTAAGGTCAAGGTGCCTATATGTCGGTTTGTATATTTTTTAAAGACCTCTGTACCAATTTGTTCTTCCGTAAAATCATTGACAAGCTCCTTAAATTCAGTTCCTTTTTCTATATAAAACCGTCCGCGATAGTTGTATAAGGTAGCAGTACCTTGCACCAAAACTTCCAAAAACATACGTTGGGCAGATTCACCCGAAGCGTTTATATTTTTTGAGCTAAAATAGGCATCATTTTCAAAGCCGTACCCAGCTAACTGGGTAGGTGAATAGCTTGTTGCTTCTTGATCTTCTGACCTTTTAAACTCACACATTTCGTTGCTTTTTGCACCTTCTCGGTAATTGATTAAACCATGAATAGTTTCTCCTAAATTGTTGATGATAAATCCTTTTCTAAAATCGTTTTGAGCGTAAAATTGTTGAGCAAGGCACAAGCTAAAGATAAGCAGTATTCTTTGTGTCATATGAGATAAGCTAAATGAGGGTTAATTTTTTATGTGGCGAATGTACCATAATTGTTTAACGTAAGAAAACCTTTGAAAAAAATGTTAGAACTAGTTTAATGGGATATATTTTTCTTGCCCGACACCCCCTATTCACGTAAGCTGTAAGAGGGATGAAAAGGCAAGAATGAAAGCACTACTGATTATCTGGATACTCATTTATCCACCTAAATTTACGATTGGTTAGGTTGAAATCAGCTAATGTTCTTTTAATGAGTTTTACGGCAATGGAATCATTTTGCATTTTCCCTGTAAGGTGGAGGTAAGCATCTGATTCTTCATAATGGAACGTCAGTTTTGGGCTTTCATCTTTAGAAAATTTAAAATCAATGCGCTGTTTTACACTGTCTACCTCCACAAGGTACATTACTTTTGTCATGTCCATTTGATACACCGTTGCGCGATTGCCTTTATTGATATCTAGATATCTCCAACGGTCTGGATGGTTGAGCAGGGGTTGAATTGGGTTTTGATTTATCGAAAAGTCTTTTACTTCGTAGAGACCAAACAAGGGGGGGAGAATGGCTTTTTTACCATAGATATATTGACTTTGTAAAGCTGAAAAAGTAAGGGTAAATAGGATATATCCAATGAAAAGTACTTTTAGGGCTAACGCTGCTTTTCGCCACTTTTTTTGTTTAAAAGGCTGATAGAATTGGATGGATTGGGTAGGAAGGTTAAGAAGAATGACGCGAAATATTTGTTTTAAATCAGGCGATAAAATGAGCACTGCCATGACGAGTAATTGACTTGAAAATAATTTTACGGGTACGTCATAGAAAAAATTAATTGCCACAATATTAACGGTTACCGCTATAGATACAATACAACCCAGTATTTTTGTTTTGCGATGAAAAAGTAAGACTCCTCCAATGGCTTCTCCCAGTCCGATAAACAAATTATACCCGGCAGAAAATCCTAAAAAAGTCCAGGCTAAGCCCATGGGGGATGCATCTCCAATAGGCTCAAGAAGACGATAAAAATTGGTGGGGGGAAATTGCAATTGAATAATTTTTACAATTCCGTATTGAAAAAGAATCATGCCTAAATAGTAACGCATAGTGACCAAAAACCAATAATTAATCCGTTCGTAATTTTTTGGTTTACGTTCAAGTACCGTCCATAGTAAGGTTCCAAACAAGGCAAGACCAAACTGAAATAGGAGCAGCACATAGTTATACGTAGTATCTCCGGAACCGTTTCCGAAAATGGTGATTTCACTGGGTAAGTGAAGCACATGACTCCCTATCCAAGGAACTACTTTTTGGTAAAAAGCCAATAGCCCCGCTCCAATAAAATTTAGAAAAGGCAAGACCCTAAATGGAAAGGGTAGCATCAGTAAGGTAAAGAAAATTACGATAAATCGAAAGGCAATTTTATGACGGGTAATCATTGGGCGTTAAAGGATTAAAACAACAGGTTAGTGGGTGTAAATGATTGAACTAAGGTATGAAAATTTGTTCTATGGGATGGTAAAGTCAAAAAAAACGAAAAACTACAGCCGTATGATAGAATCAATACGCAGCGGTCATACCTAGGGATACAGGAATTCTAATAGGTCAAAATAGGAGTAAGTAAACTGGGTTAGCTCCGTGATGATGTTTAAATGTTGCTAAAAATTCCGTTCAATTTTAGGGACATCCTCGGGGGGGGCAAATACACTATCCTTTATGTTGAAGGGTTGGATTTCTGTGGCGATCATTTTTAACAGTACACCGTTAATTCTCATTTCATGACGAAGATACACAGACCTCATCAAAGCAACGAGTTTGTTTTTATTGGCATAGGTATGATTTTCGTAATGGACTGGATTAATCTTTAAATCAGGGGCAAAATAATAATGTTCTTCTACGTTTTCTGTTTTATACACCAATTTATGACACGGATGTCCTAGAATGGTATCCGCATTTTTAAAGATCCTTAGATCGAAATCAGTATTGTCATAAGCGTTTACATTGGTATAAAATAACGTATCTCCATCCAGTGCATCTTTATAATATAGTCGTGCCGTTTTAGGTTTGTATAAGAGGTAGTTTAGAAACTGACCGTTAGAGAGTTGTTTGTATTCACCATCTTTAGTTATAAAAGTTGATTGGGTACCAAATAATGCGATCAATTCTTCGAGGTTAGCATCGCTATCCTTTTCTAAAGAGGCATACGATAGTGTATAATCAATGACTCCTTCAAAATCTTGACAAAAGGACTGCATTGAGGTGTAGAGTAAGACGAGGAGGAGTGCTTTTTTGATCATGTGCTAAGGTACTAATTTTAAGAGAATGTTGTCCCCCTGGTAATTTACCGCTTAGTTGTGTTTGCCTGGGTAACAACCTTAAGGGAATATAAAACGATAGTATCCTGAGACAACTTCCCTATATTTCTGCTGTTTTCTGTAGGTGTCAAGGTTATTCTCCTTTAGGTAAGCGATCAAATTTAGCTTTCATGGTAGGATTGCCATGGGTGAGTTTTTTAATGGTTAACTCGTCTGCTTTATTATTGGCCAAACGCAAATTATTCTCCGAGGATAATAAGGCTTCCTTTGTTTTTTGGAGATGGCTAATGGTTTTGTCTATTTCGTCAATTGCGGTTTTAAATTTACGACTAGCAAGGTCATAATTTCGGGCAAAACCTACTTTGAAATTATTGATTTTATCCTCAAAATTAGTAATGTCTATGTGTTGATTACGCATTAAATTTAGTTCAGCTTTATACTGCAATGAATTCATGGCAGCATTGCGAAGAAGTGTAATGATTGGAATAAAAAATTGGGGTCGAACGACATACATTTTCTTGTATTTATGCGAAACATCTACGATTCCTGTATTGTAAAATTCGCTGTCAGACTCAAGGAGGGAAACTAATACAGCATATTCACAGTTCTTCTCATTACGGTCTTTATCAAGTTTTGCAAAAAAATCTTCATTCCGCTTTTTTGTCGCCGTTTCGTCATTTTCATTTTTCATTTCAAACATGATTGAGATGATTTCATTGCCAGCATCATCGCTTTCTCGGTAAATAAAATCCCCCTTATTTCCAGCTCGTGAATCATTGTCTTTTTCAAAATAGGCATGCTGAAAGGCGGTAGCACGAAGTTTGTTAAATTCCGCTTCACAGTGCTGTTCTAAAGTTTCACCTACCATTTTGGTTGAGAGTTTCTGTTTAAAGTCTTTTAAACGCGCAATCTCATCGTCTTTCATTTTAATGGTTTCGTCTTTAACGATCAGTTTAGTTGTAAACTGTTCTTTAATCGATTTTTCAAGCAATTGTTTTTCGGTTTCTTTTATTTTTAATTCATTGCTCAAATGATCACGTTCTTTTTCGATACCTTTAATTGCTTCGCTAACTTCAAGTTTCTTTACGGTGTTGGCTTGTTGGATTTGAAATTTCATTGCAGCAATTTCTTGCTCCTTTTCAGCTAATTTTAGGGTCAGTTGTTGACTATTCTCGGCTTTTAATTGACTGATTTCATTTTCTTTTTTGGTAAGGACTTGTTGTAATGAATTGCGCAGGGTAGCTTCTGCCAATTTAATCGCATTTTCTTTATCTTTTTCGGCAAGCGCCAGGCGTTTATCTAGTTCTTCCTCAAATTGATGATCTCGTACTTGTTTTAGGATATCGGCAAATCCAGCTTCATCAACCTTAAAGGCTTTCTTACAATTTGGACATATAATTTCGTTCATAGGATGTATTTTAAATGCGGACGGTGTGGTAAAGTATAGGAATTACCGATGGCATATTAGGCATAATTATGCAAAGTTAAAAATACGAAGCGTTTTACACTGTACTTTTTAAATTCATTCTGAAGCATTGGTGTTAGTTGAATTGCTAAAAAAAACCGATTTATCGTAGCCCATATAAAAAATCAATTCAATTCTGTGGAGATAGAATCAGCGTTTGTTTGGCTATAATTAATTCCTTTGATTGCAATAAATATGGTGTAGGTCTTGCCTATATACCATTGTTTGCTCAGTTTTAAATGGCTTTAATTCTAGATATAATTGTACAATCCCTTGGCAACCTTTTACGCGCCAAGCTGTACGAATATGCTTAAGGACAATGAATATAGGCTACTACTGGGTAAAGCTTCTTGACCTAGCGCTGTGGCTTGGCAAGGCTGGATCGAATATAGTGTGCTAAGATGAGGGTATTGATCGTAGAAAATATAATCACAGCAATGGCAATGTACACAAGTAACATTTTGGGCTGCACGCGGAGGAAGTATTCAGCCAATAAGGCCCCAATCATCGTACCTATACCTAATAGGTTTGCCACTGTACTAAAAGTAAAATAATTTACGCTAGAAAACCTGGGGAATTTATGTTGTATAAAAGTATATGCGAAAGAAATGGTGTAAAAGATAACAAGAAAGGATATAAGAATTCCCGTGGCAACCCTAAAAAATGTAGGGTTTATTCCTAAGGGCTCCGCCATTTCAATAAAAGCCTTGACAGAGATTTCCCATCCTGTTAATTTTGAAATTGCAAATCGACTCAGTACCAGGGCCATTAAAAAACTGGTGAGGGCAACGGTTATTTTTTGAAGTTTTGTCATAAGGTTTTATGTATGTATTGGTGCTATTAATGCAATGTTTTTTTTATTCGGGCTAAGTAGCATCAACAATAGATTAGCTAGAGTATGCCGTTAAAATTAGCCGTAAGTAGTCCCGTTTGCGAAACTAAGCGTTCGTTTAGATATAAGCCTTAATTTTATGTTAAAACTGCTACTGTAGTTTGTTTTTTAGATCGTGGTAGGTTTATAAGTAACTCAGCCACCAGTTAGCATTATGCGTGGCTTTATAGTGCATATATTTTTATACAAGGGATAGCGTAGGAATATCAAACCAATCCAAATGACATATTCCGTTAACAATGAGTATCCATACGTACTGAGGGTGGCGGTCATAAAACCCTTTCCAGTTAAAATCATCTCCTGCCAGTTGTCGCCAGCCATCATCATTCCAACCATAGCCACCAGATGAATCACGTACATGGTCTAAGGCCATGAAAACCAAAACACGGCCACGTAAAATGTCAATTGATTCAATTCACTGGGGGTTGGTTTTCATAGAGATAGCTCAGTAGTCTTATACGGGTAGGTTAACTTTTTGGAACATGTGTTGCCAAGATTATATACGCAAAAAGGGTCGATTGAGGACACTGGCATCCTACTGCGTTATCAACGCTTAGTACTGGTCGGGCATTTTAACCCCCCCCCGTTAGCCTTAGGATCTGCGCGTTTAGGCCATAGAATGTAAGCCGATTACATTTCCGTCGGGATCATAGACTAATGAAATAAATCCATAAGGACCAATAGATTCTTTAGGCTTCATGATTTTTCCTCCGGCCGCTTCAACGCGAGCTTCTTCTATACTACAATCATCACTTCTAAAATAGACTACGGTTGAATTTCCACCGGGTTCAACTCCGTTCATGTGCACCAATGCTCCTGTAGATCCTGCCCCTTCAGGGCCACCGGGAAAGGCCAGCATTTTAAACCCGTCTGTTTCGGGCATGGGTAATTCACTTAATTTAAGATTTAAGACGGTCTCGTAAAAGCGTCTTGCGCGGTTGATATCGTTGACATAAATTTCAAACCATACCACTGGATTTGTTGTTTGCATAGGAGTTTGATTTTAAGGTTTGTTATGCGCTGTGCAGGTATAGTAACCCGTATAAGCTCATGGGATGGTTAAATGTAGTAAAATTTAGGCTAAAAACTTGATGATTAGCTAATTAATTCTTGACAGATATGTTGGTTAGGAGCAGGCATTCAACCAGTCAATAGGTAAAAGGGACTTAAATAAGTTACAACAGTGCCTTTAGTTCTTTATTAATTTTAATGTTCCGTCTAGCGCGATTGATTTGTCTTTGATCAATTGTAGGGCAATTACCGTGTCTTTATAGCGGAGCTTGATTGTTTGCGGATGCGAACTACGCAATAAAACCTTACGTAATTTTTTGTTTTCCCAATAGATATCTACTGTAATGTTGCCGCGTGCCTTAAGACCGGTAATTGAACCATTGGTCCATCCAGGCGGTAAGGTAGGAAGTATGTTAATTTCATCGGTATGCGATTGTAAAAGCAGCTCTGCGATCCCGGCGGTAAATCCAAAATTACCGTCAATTTGAAACGGTGGATGTTCGTCAAAAAGGTTGTCTGCCACAGAAATTTGCATAAATTTTTGAATATTCTTTTGAGCGGCTAGGCTGTCTAAAAGACGGGCATTTAGATTGATCATCCAGGCCCGACTCCATCCCGTGCCGGCACCGCCGTGTTCCAGACGATACGCAATAGTTTTTTTAGCTCCTTCAAAGGCAGCTGTGTCCTTTGGGGTGATATCCACCCCTGGGTGTAAGGCGTATAAATGCGACATGTGGCGATGTCCTTTTTCCGCTTCTTCATAGGGTTCATTCCACTCCAAAATTCGTCCGTCATCTCCCAAGATAACTCCGGGGTGTAGGGATGCTTTTTTTGCTTTAACCTCTGCAATAAAATCATCGTCGATCCCCAATACCTCCGCGGCTTGTAAGGTGTTTTTAAACACCTCGTTTATGATTTGGTGTCCCATGGCTGAACCAAAGGAAACGGCTGCAGGTTTGCCATTTGCTGCGATATACGAGTTTTCAGGTGACGTTTCTGGTGTAGACACCCATGATTGGGATTTTTCGTCCCATACTAACCAATCGAGATAAAATTCGGCCACCGTCTTTAAGGCGGGATAGCCTCGTTCTTTGAGGAAGGTTTTATTTCGGGTAAAAGCATAATGTTCCCAATAATGTTGAACAGACCATCCGCCGCCGTGAATCCATGAGCCCCAATAGGCTTGGGCCGCTCGCATCCATGCGGTGGCCCAGAGGTCAGTAGCGTGATGTATCACCGAACCTCGGTCAATGCCATACTGTTCTTTCGCGGTTATTTTTCCTCGCGCTATAACCCGATCAAGGAGATCAAAAAACGGCTCGTGGAGTTCTGTTAAATTGGTGACCTCTGCAGGCCAATAATTCATTTGTAAATTGATATTCAAATGATAATCTGCATTCCATGGCGCTTCAATATGATTGTTCCAAATGCCTTGTAAATTAGCGGGATTAGTTCCTTGACGTGAAGATGATATTAATAAGTAGCGTCCGTATTGAAACAATTTTGAAATAAGGTCAACATCAGTTTCCCCCGCTTTAACTCGGGTTAAACGTTTGTCTGTAGGAAGGCTGTCTAGAGCTTGCCCTCCCAAATCTAAATCGACCCGTTTATAAAATTGCTGATAGTCGGCAACATGCTTTGAAAGCAAGGCGGTAAAGCTTTGATCATACACCTTAGCTAAGGTTTTGTCATTTTCAGATTCATAGTTCTCTCCGTGATAAAAGGAAGTGTTCGCAACCAAATAAAGGGTTGCTTTTTTGGCACCTTTAATTTCTAAGGTTCCATTGATAGGGGTAACGGTGCCTGAATCTAATTTGACTTTTAAGCGGGTTTCAAATTTCACGCCATTCAGGATGGGAAGCGGAGCAGATTCTTTTTTGCCGCCGTATTGTGTCACCATCCCCTTCATACTAATCTCATTCACCGAGGGATTTTCGACCTCTACGGTAGGATGATCGTGGTCATCGGGTCGTTGTAAGTTTAGGGTGAAGTTCATTCCGTTGATATCAGAGGTCTCCAACTGAATCATTAAGACATCGTCTGGAGCTGAACAGAATGTTTTTTGGGTATAACTCTCAGTATTGTTTTGGTATTGAACGGTAGAAAGTGCTTTTTCTAAGTTCAAATTTCGCTTGTAATTTGAAATGAGTTGGTCTCCCTTAAACTCAATAAAAAGATCGCCTAAGGTTTGATGAGAGCGGAGTATGGATTTATACGAAAATTTCTCAACAAGTAGACTATCTACTTCCCGGGTTTTACCCGCCTTTAATAAATTTCGAATAGTTGCTAATTCTTGGGCATTCCCTTTGGCGTCTCCCCAATCGGGACCTCCAGCCCACATAGAGTCTTCATTTAATTGAATATGACTTCGCTTTGTGTCCCCAAAAACCATAGCACCTAATCTACCATTACCAAGCGGTAAAGCTTGCATCCAATTTTTTGCAGGCTGTTTGTACCACAACTGATTTTCAACCACACTGGGTTTGGTGGGTTCAACAGTAGTACACGAGAGGTTTATACCAAGGAAGATGGCAACCATCCATGACAATTTGGGTCGCATTGCATTCATGGCTTACTAAAAATATAGGCTTGTTAGAGATATTTAATCAAAGCAAGGTAGTTAAAAGTTTTTTGATGTGCTAATATAAAAGGGCAATTTGGAGGCTAAATTTATAGTTTAGCAGGTTATAAAAAAAAGGGCCTTGTAGCCCTTTTTTTAAATAGAACCACCCCCTTACCGCATGGGAAGGGTAGGTTGTGGTGTTTGTGCCCGTTTAATAGAATCAAATCGTTTAAAGAAATCTTTGAACGAATTGTGCGAAAAGGGATGCATGCTAAAACTGTGATTAAACAGGTTTTCAAAATTTGAGGGGAATTGAAAGGTGCCAAAATTAAAGATGGAATCTAGACTTCCAAAACCTCCCATTTGACTAAAACGCTGCATAAATTCTTCCATTTCTTTAGGATCCATTTCCGTAGATGAATACACATACGAATACGTTGAATCAAGGCGGATTAAATTTCCGTGTTCATCGTATTCTTTATGAACTTGATAACTGGTTTTCGGTTTGTTTTCCGTTTCTTTTTCAGTTGTTTTTTTGTCTTGTGCATGGCAACCCAGCGAAATAAGTCCCAAAAAACTGCCGAGTATAAGTGCTTTTTTCATGATTTCTATAATTTAGGATTAATAACAATACTGAAATCCCCAAAAAAATGCTAGTGCCCACCCAAGGTCATCTATTAATAAGAGCAACCTTGGTTGGAAGCTTTAGGAGCATTTTTTTTAGGGGATTCAATTTACACATAAAACTAACCTTAATAGTAGACTTATGAATTAGCCATTAGGCATTATTTAACTTCAATGGCACGTAAGGCTTTTGGCTTAACTTCTTCGCGTTTTGGAAGCGTAATTTTTAACTCACCTTGCGTATAGGTTGCTTCAATATTATCTTCTAAAATACTATCCTTAGGTAAGGTAAATCTTCTTACAAACGAACTGTAGCTGTACTCCTTACGGGTATAATTGTCTTTTGATTCCTCATTTTCTTCTGATTTTTCAGAAGAAATGCTTAATACATCTTGATCTAAATCGATTTTGAAATCTTCTTTCTCCATTCCGGGAACGGCAATAGATAATACAAAAGCATCATCATTTTCTTGTACGTTTACCGCAGGGATGCTTCGGGTAGTTTTAGCATAAGCTGGTGAATCCCATCGATCAAAAAGATCATTAAATAGCGTTGGGAAAACTGGAAGACTATCGTTTTTTTTAAGTAACATCATGGTTTTATATATTTAAATTAAACTTTATTTTTCTAAGGTATTGCAAATAAAATACCAGCCAAAAAAGGCTGAAAAATTGACATATTTTTTACAAAAAATTTGTCATAATACGTCTGACTGTCAGTTAGATGGTTGAAAAAATGACAGTTTTTTTGTATCCAAGAGTTCAAAAAAAAACCTCCAAATGAATTGGAGGTTTTTGCACGATATGCCGAGAAATAATCGGAAGATTAAACCAGTTTTGCCGCGGCATTTTTATTTCTAAATACCAGCTCGTCATCAAAGGCATCTAGCAAGATGGCACTATGCTCTTTTATGGCCCCAGAGAGTAATTCTTTTGATAAGGCATTTAATACCTTTCGTTGAATTACACGTTTAATTGGACGTGCTCCATATTGAGGGTCAAAGCCTTGTCTTGCAAGACTAGTAATGGCTTCTTCGGTGGCTTCAAGAACAATTCCTTTTTCTGCCAACATTGCTGATAATTGATCGAGTTGTAGTTTCACAATTTGTGCTACTTCTTTTTTACTCAACGGACTAAACATAATCACTTCGTCAATACGATTTAAAAATTCAGGACGGAGTTGCTGTTTAAGAAGGCCCAAAATATCAACCTTTGTTGTCTCAAGAATTTGCTCTTTGTTTGCTTCAGTATACTCTTTAAAGTTTTCTTGGATGATATGTGATCCTAGATTAGAGGTCATAATAATGATGGCATTTCTAAAATCAGCCACACGACCTTTGTTATCGGTTAAACGACCTTCATCTAATACTTGCAAAAGAATATTAAAGGTATCAGGATGTGCTTTTTCAATTTCATCTAAGAGAACTACTGAATACGGTTTACGTCTCACTGCTTCCGTTAGTTGCCCACCTTCGTCATACCCTACATATCCTGGAGGTGCTCCAATTAATCTGCTCACGGAATGACGCTCTTGATATTCGCTCATATCAATTCTGGTCATGGCACTTTCATCGTCAAACAAGTACGTGGCGAGTGTTTTTGCAAGTTCAGTTTTTCCTACTCCAGTAGTTCCTAAGAATAAAAAGCTTCCAATAGGTTTCTTTTGATCTTGCAATCCAGCTCTTGAACGACGTACAGCATCTGAGACGGCTTGAATGGCTTCCTCTTGACCAACCACTCGTTTGTGCAGTTCGTCTTCGAGGTGAAGTAATTTTTCACGTTCACTTTGCAACATTTTTCGCACAGGAATACCCGTCCACTTGGCCACAACTTCGGCAATATCTTCTGCAGTAACCTCTTCCTTAATTAGGGCATTATCTTGATTTTTCACTAAGTTCTTTTGTAAAACATCAAGTTTTTCTTCCTCATCTTTAATTTTACCATAGCGAATTTCAGCTACTTTTCCATAATCTCCTTCTCGTTCTGCACGATCAGCCTCTAATTTATACGCTTCGATGTTCTTTTTAGCGGCTTGGACTTGATCAACGATTTCTTTTTCACTTTTCCATTTGGTATATATAGATTCGCGGTCTTCTTTAAGATTAGCCAACTCTTTTGAGAGATTTTTTAATTTCTCTTTATCGTTTTCTCTTTTGATGGCTTCCATTTCTATTTCTAACTGCATAATCTTGCGATCTAGCACATCAAGTTCTTCGGGTTTTGAATTGATTTCCATGCGCAATTTTGCAGCAGATTCGTCCATTAAATCAATAGCCTTATCGGGTAAAAATCGATCGGTGATATAGCGTTGAGATAATTCTACCGCCGCAATAATAGCTTCATCTTTTATTCTTACTTTATGATGTGCTTCATACTTGTCTTTAATTCCACGTAGAATTGAAATGGCACTTTCTTTATCCGGTTCAGCTACCATTACTTTCTGGAAACGACGTTCTAAAGCCTTGTCTTTTTCAAAGTGCTTTTGATATTCGTCAAGTGTGGTAGCTCCTATCGCTCTCAGTTCACCGCGGGCCAAGGCTGGTTTTAAAATATTAGCCGCATCCATAGCGCCCTGTCCGCCACCAGCACCTACCAAGGTGTGTATTTCATCAATAAAGAGTACAATTTCACCATCGGCGCCAGTAACTTCTTTTACGACTGATTTTAAACGTTCTTCAAATTCGCCTTTGTATTTTGCACCAGCTATAAGAGCACCCATATCTAAGGAGTAGATAATTTTATCCTGTAAATTTTCAGGCACATCTCCTTTTACAATTCGATGGGCTAAGCCTTCTGCAATGGCGGTTTTACCCACCCCCGGTTCCCCAATAAGGATTGGGTTGTTTTTGGTGCGTCGTGAAAGGATTTGAAGAATCCGTCTAATTTCCTCATCTCGTCCAATCACAGGATCTAATTTCCCATCGGTAGCGAGTTGATTTAAATTTTTAGCGTATTTACTGAGCGACTGATAAGTTTCTTCCGCACTTTGTGAGGTTACTTTTTCTCCTTTTCTCAATTCTTCAATTGCAGCGTTCAGGTTTTTATCGGTAAGACCGTTGTCTTTTAATAACTGGGCAGTATCTCCTTTAGATTTTACTATAGCCAATAAAATATGCTCGATGGTTACATATTCATCCTTCATTTTCTTTGCTAAATTGGCGGCATCCGTAAGCGTTGTATTGGCATTTCGAGATAACATCATTTCCGCTCCAGTGATCTTTGGAAAACGAGTTAAGATGGTTTCTAGTTCTTTTTTTATGTGTTCAACATTGGCTCCTACCTTTTGTAAAAGAAATGGAACCACATTCTCATCAACTTCAAAAATAGCTTTTAAGAGATGTGCATTTTCTATTTGTTGATGCCCAAAGCCTTGCGCAATTTGTTGAGCTTGCTGCAACACTTCTTGAGATTTTATGGTGTAATTATTAAAATTCATAGTTTGTTGTTTTCATCAATAGGGTCAATAAGTATTCCATTGCTAATTAAGCCTTAAAAAGAGACATAATGACGGTAATTTTGGTAGAATTATGACGTTTTGACGCGGTTTTAGGACGATTTGGCAATTTTAATGGAATAGTTGAGTTTTTATCCGTTTAACGGAGTAGATTCGTAAGGATGAATTAAATTTGCGACTCTAAGGGTAGTACGTGATGACCGACAGCGATTCACAGCGCTACATGATAATGATGTAAGTGAGAAAATAAAAGTAAAATGAGCGTTGTACGAGCGGTAATTTGTACACGTATACAAAAAAAAAGACTATGGGATTATTTGATAAGTTATTTGGCGAGAAAAAACAAAAAGAAGAAAAACCCTCACCGTGGTTTGTATTAGATGAATTAGCACAATTAGACGAAATCCGTACGGCTTCACAATCCAAATTACAAGTCATATTTAAACACAGTAGAACTTGTGGAATTAGTCGTGGCGTCATTAAACAGTTTGAGCAGGCAATTGATCCTGAAAAAGCAGATTATTACTATTTAGATTTATTGAGTTACCGTGAAATTTCAAATGCCATTGCAGATCAATTTGCAGTACAGCACGAATCGCCACAAGCCTTGGTAATTAAAGATGGTAAGGTGATTGCTCACGATTCACATTATTCAATTGTATCCTTAGGGTTTTAGTATAAACAGCCTATTAGGAATACTCGTGAATTGGTAACCCAACCACCGGGATTAGCAGGAAGCGCGGGGTTAAAAGTTTTGTTGACTTAAAAAGGCTTCTGTATTTTTTTTGAAATTTGAAATCGCAAAATTTACAAAGGCGTATTCGGGTGGATAGTCTACTTCTGTTGCTTTTAAAGCGTCTAGGTATTTTTCTTCAATGGCGCGTTGATCTCCGCGGTATTTTGCATAACTATGTTGAAATTTAGCTTCACCAAGTATTGATTTTGTTGTTTGAATTTTACCATTTTCAATAACAAAAATCTTGCCCGCTAGGGTTGCTGTGCGAACTTGTTGGTACAGTACTACTTCTGCAACAACCGTTTTATAGACCGCTGTTTTAATGTCGTTTCCTTTTTCGTCTTTCATGACGTTTCCCTTGCTGTCTTTTTGATAGGTCCAGCCGTCTTGAATTCGTGCCTCCTGGCGGATGGTTTCTGGTTGGATTAAGGGAGTGTCCATGGTCATTTTGTCAAGTACGATAGCCATTTCTTTGGCGTAGTTGATGTTAGATTTTTTTTGATGATGAAAAATAACCCAAGGATCATTAAAGTTATTTGCATTAATTTGTGAGAAGCTCAGTAAGCTGTCTTTTGCAATTCGTGTATTATTTTGTAAGGAGATATAGACAAATGTACTACCGCGTTCTTTAGCGCGTTGAAGCAGGGTGTTGAGGTTGGGTTTATACATAGGGTCTACATAGATTAGGTCTTCTAGATAGTTGTACGCTATGCGAGCGTCATCAATAGTTCCATTGAGTTTACGCTGCGCTTCATCATAGAGATAGGATGCATATCGCGCTTTGGAATCACGTATTTTATTACGGTAATCTACAAAGTCAAACTCAACTTCTTGACCTTCAAAATAGAGCGGTTGTAGTAATTTAACTTCGTCCTGACGCAGGTCTAAGTTAAGGTAATTACCATAAATGTTTTTAAGGCTTTTAGCGTTGACCGTCTGTTGAAGTCTTTTTATTTCAGTAAGGTCTTGCAGGGCGGCTTTGTCATAGGCCTCCTTAAGGAGAGGAATATTTTTTTGATTGGCCTTTTTAGTTTTATCTTTATTAAGTGCAGCAACCGCCGTATTAAATGCTGCCTTAAAATTACCAGATGCTAATTGATTGGTTGTTTTTTGCGCTGATCCACAAGCTATTAAAAGCCCTAAACCTATTAGCGTCACTAAATTCCTCATGGGTGGCCTATCGTTGGTTAATTAAAGGGGGAGTTCAGCTTACTCTAGCTGTCACATCCCCCATTAAGTGGTTAAAGTTACGGTTTTCTTCTGAGCTAGCGAGCGGGCAATACCTTCCCAGCACAATCGCCAAATCCAATGCGCACGTCATCATTTTCACAATAGCCGCGCAAAATTACCGTATCATTATCGTGAATAAATTTTCGTTCTGTACCGTCAGATAGTTTTAATGGATGGGCTCCTTTCCACGTTAATTCTAACATAGAACCATAACTATCTTTGGTTGGACCCGATATGGTTCCTGACCCCATCATGTCTCCGGTTCGCACATTACATCCGTTACTGGTGTGATGTGTGAGTTGTTGCGCCATGGTCCAGTACATATATTTAAAGTTGGATTTAGCAACTAGATTTTCTGCTCCATCAAGTGGTTTTATGAATGCTTGTAAGTGGATGTCAAAACTATGGGCTCCCTTTTGTTGAAGGTAGGGGAGAGGAGCGGGGTCTTGTTTTGGACTTGCAACTCGGAAGGGTTCTAAGGCATCTAAGGTCACGATCCATGGAGAAATAGTAGAGGCAAAACTTTTTCCTAAAAAGGGGCCTAGAGGTACGTATTCCCATCCTTGAATGTCTCTTGCACTCCAATCATTAAACATGACCATACCAAAAATATAATCCTCAGCTTCATCAATGGCAATAGTCTCTCCCAGGTTATTTACATCGGTTGTAATAAAGGCCATTTCAAGTTCAAAATCAAGTAATTTACTCGGTCCAAAAACAGGCTGATCC
>Ga0209344_10003478_pt1 | contig 15502 bp, 11 predicted proteins | sample Cruoilmetagenom6_FD_187293 | JGI IMG/M metagenome (GOLD analysis project Ga0209344, IMG submission 187293) | Oil polluted marine microbial communities from Coal Oil Point, Santa Barbara, California, USA - Santa Barbara Oil Seep Sample 6 (SPAdes)... | ecosystem: Environmental > Aquatic > Marine...
AGGATTTTAAGCACCGATGCCGTATTGCCACCATTAACCAGTACTTGATCGTCACTGGGTCCGCCAAAAGGCTGTGTCGCTTCAAAACAGGTGCCATAACCTCCTGTCAATGAGACATCGAAGTCATTGATAATCAAATTCTCGTTGTAGGTTTGGTTGGTTGCTATACGAATGTCTGTGGTTCCACTTGATTGTGCAGCATCAATGGCATTTTGAATCTTTTTGTAATCACAGCCGACCGGGTCATCACCAACTGTGAAATAACCTCCACTCGTTTGTTTTTCGAGTGCATTAAAAGATTCAACCAGTTCAATATATCGATTGATTTGAATGATGACTTTTTGATCTTGTGAGTTTGCAAAGAGGCAAGGCTGGTAACTCATTAATAACAGTAAAGTGATCAATTTTTTCATACAATTCTCCTTAATTTAAACCTTAACTTCTAAAATTAAATTAAAAGGCGTTTCAGCGGCTTTTTCACAATAACTGAATCCGCCGGTTGTGATGGTTTCAGTCAGTCTTTTTAATCCAGCTTGGGCACCTAATGCCAGGCCAACTTCTTGATTTTTAGAGCAGGGCACACATAACTGAGTTGAAAAAGCATAAAAAGCACGGCCAATTGGATTGAGGTTGTCTTTGATGGAGTCATTGGCAAAAGGTTCAACAACCATACAAGAGCCATCTGGTTTTAATGCTTGTTTGGCATGCTGGCATGCACCCACAGGATCTCCCATGTCATGCAAGCAATCAAAGTATGTAATCAAGTCGAAATCTTTGTCTTTAAAATCTTTGGCAGTATCGACTTTGAATTCAATGTTGGTCAGCCCAGCTTGTTGAGCTTTCTCTTGTGCTTGCTGTATAGATTCGGCATGAAAGTCGATACCGATAAAGTGTGATTTTGGAAAGGCTTTGGCCATGATGATGGTTGATGCGGCGTGGCCACAACCTATATCGGCCACTTTAGCGCCGTTGGTTAATTTCTCAGTGACGCCATCAAGGGCTGGAATCCAGCTGTTAACTAAGTTGCCTGAATAGGACGGGCTGAAGAATTTTTCTGTGCCACAAAACAAACAAGTGTGGTGGTCACCCCAAGCGATGCCTTCGCCAGTTTTAAACGCTTCCAGCATTTTGGGTTCATCATGGTATAAAGAGGTGATGGCATAGAAAGCGCCAGTCATAAAAACAGGGCTGTTTGAATCTCCAAAAGCAGCGGTTTGTTCAGGTGTCATGTAAAACTGATGACTACTCTCATCATATTCAATGTATCCTGAAGCGGCTTGTGCTGCCAGCCACTCTTGAATATAACGCAATGCTGTGTCTGTTTGTTCTGCTAATTCACTGGCTGATAAACGGTCTGCTTCTGACAAAGTTTTGTACAAGCCCAGCTTGTCACCAATGGTGATTAAAGGCCCATTAGCAGCAGCACCCATTTCTAACACAATTTGACCCAACAATTGGTTTAATTTATCCTCGTTGATATCCATCTTTTTCTCCTCATGTTTTTATTTGATTTATGGGAGTTGATGATGGGCTTTTATTGAGTTTAAAACATGAAGATTACATAATGATTATGTATTTTTGTGATGTATTGGTTTTGAAAAAATCATAGGATTGCGCCTTTTTAATCTCGCAGTAAGAGGCGTAAGATGTGTTGAGGACTTTACATTTATGCCGTTAATTTTGTTTTAGCCAGTCTTTTAAATTTTTATTGATGTCCTTAGGATAGGGCACGCCATCTTCTACGCCAACGTACAATAAACACATGTCCTTTCGTTGTTTGAATACGCTGTTGTATTTATTGAGCCAAAACTCCAAATGAAGTTGTAATTCTTTGCTGTTAGGAATTTGAGTCAAAATTTGTGGGTGTTTGTTCAGCTCGTTAAATACCTTTAAATTATTTTGATACAAACCCACCTCAGTCATGCCTCGTATCTGTCCAAAAACGAACATTTCTTCCTCGTTCAAGCTATCAAAGTAATAAGAAAAGTATTTTTCAAATTGCATCTCGCGGGTTTTACCTACTCTGGACTCAATCATTTCAACCAATTCATTTCTGCGTTTGGCTTGAGCCACAAAGGTAAGGTATGAAATTTCTTGGTAGTTAATTATTCTCTGTACTGCCAGTTTGAGTTTATTCTGATTGTCATATCTGATATATAAAAACAGCAAGATAACTACCATAGATAACAGGCTAATTAACAAATAAGGATTCTTGTTTTTTATTGGATTGTTGATTTTTTCTTGCGTGTTTTCGGTATCAGCAATGAATTGATAACCTCTTGAATGTAGGGTTTTAATGGTGTGTTGTTTAATGCCATCATCGCTTAAGGCTTTGCGTGCTGATTTAATGTGATTGTTGATTGAAGTGTCGGAAACAACTTTGTCTTTCCAGATGTTTTCTAAAATATAATCACGTGAAATGACTCGGTCTCTATTTTCGATTAATAAAATGATTAAGTTTAAAACCTGAGGTTCTACAGAAACCTCTTCATTATTATGGGTTAACTTGAAGTTTTCTGTATCGAGTACAAATTGGTTGAATTCATAAATCATCTGTTATTAATGCTCATAGGAACTTAGTCCTGAAGGCATCATGTTTTTCTTTGGCTAATTTTAAGGCTGCGATATAGCGTTTGTCATTTTGTACAAAACTAAATGCATCATTCTTTGAGATGTGTGGGTAATTGAAATAACCTGTATTCACAGCTTTTTCTAACCACATTAAACAAGGTTCTTTTTCTTTAAATAGCGCGTAAAAATCAGCAAAGTAATACATGTTCTCTGCATCTGTGATATCTGATTCAACCATTTTAGCCAATGTCTTCAACCCCAGTTCTTTGTCATCAATCATGTAAGCCAAATAAACTTTCGATATCAAGCCCCAAATGCCGTTTTCATCAATTGACAGGACTTGGTTGAATAACTTTCCCGCCAAGTCATACTGCTCTTGGTTAAAGGCAATGATGCCACTGTATCCAGTACCATAATCACCCGGGTCTAGATACACTTTGTCTAAAGCGTCTTGATATCTGCCCGCACTGACGTAAGTAGAGATAATTGACCTGAATCTGGTGTTGTTTGGACTGATGCTTAGCGCTGTTTCCATTTCCTCTATGGCTTCATCCAACATGCCCGCGTAGCGAAAAATGTAGCCCAAAGCAAAATGCGAATTGGCATCATTGGGATTTATTTTTAACATTTTTCTGGTCACTAACAAGGCATCTTCCATCCGATTGGTTTCAACATAAAGGGCAGATAAATTACTCAAGGCATCTAACTGTAAAGGGTTTAATTTGAGTGCATTTAAGTAATACCACTCCCCAGTTTTCATACCAGTTGGCACAATCCTTCCATGTTGTTCAAGCAGCCTGCGATGAAAACCTAAATGTGCATAGCTGGGTGCATATTCTGGATCTAACTCAATAGATTTTTGTAACATCTCAACAGCCAATTTATGACCTTCATTGGATTGAGGGTATGAAATGCCTCGTAAATAATATTCATAGGCCAATGCACTGTTTGGAATGTCACGAAATTGTTGGTTCAGATAGTTATCCCTGAAGCCAACATCTAATGCTTTAGCCACTTGTTGAGCCACCATATCTTGTAAGTTGAAAGTATCAGAGTAATTGACTTGCATGGTTTCGCGCCAAACCAGCTGATTGTTATTAACTTCAATCATTTCAACATTCAACCTGACAATGTTATTTTCCAGTAAATAATTGCCACTAATTACAAAGTTCACATCAAGTTCTTTACCAACAGCAATGGCATCAATCACTTGATTTACATATTTTCGAATTGAACCAGCAGGTCGAATCGCATATTCTTCCAAGTGGGTCAAATCGCTGATGATTTGGTTGGCCAATGCAAAACCCAGGTAATCAGTATCTTTATCAGGTTTGTTGTTGGCAAACGGTAATACAGCGATTAACTGTTGAGTGGTTAATGCCGTTTCATTTTTGACTTCAGTGTTGTCTATTGAATGATCAACTTCTGGCGTTGTGGTTGTTGCTTTTGAGTTTGCATGATTCGGTTGGTCTCTGAAGCCCAAATACAACAAAATCAAAACTGCGCCGACTATGCCAATAACCGGTAACAACTGGTTGCGATTTGATTCGGTTTTGATACTTATACTTGGGTTAGTGACTGTATCAGTATTCAATTTTGCAACGAATTGATAGCCTCTTGAGTGAATGGTTTTGATGATGTGTTGTTTGGTGCCATCATCGCCGAGTACCTTTCGAGCTGATTTGATGCTGTTGTTGATGGAAGTATCAGAGACCACTCTTCCTTGCCATACCTGATCAAGTAACTCATCTCGACTGACCACTTTGTCTGCGTGCTCAATTAAATACACTATCAAATTGAAGACTTTAGGTTCAACAGGAATTTCAGAGTCATCCGACCAAAGTTTAAAACTTTCGGAGTCGATTACTTTGTTATTGAATTTGTATATCATGATTGAGTTAAAGTGGGTCAGCCATTGATTCGTTTTTCTACCAGCCAATGACCCTCGGGTAAATTTAATTTTTCAATAAAATCATCCCATCTCGAGTCATTCCACAGGTTTCTTAATGTTTGGAAATTGATCACATGTAAGAGCCCTGAATCATGTTTTTTATAAGCCGTTTCTAACCATTTAAAAGCGTTGTCATTTTCTCCTCTGTAAGCATACAAACTGGCTATATGACCGGGGATAGACTCGCCATACTGTAAAACATATTCTGTCAACAATTGATCTGCACGTTTCGTATCGCCGATGGCATAGGTCGCAAAACTCAGGGTGCTTAATTTCCAGTATTCATTGACTTCTAAATTGGCTTCAGCCAAGGCTTCCTCATACCGGCCCATTGCCATTAAGACATGACTCATCATCGCATGTTGGGCCACTGCATCGGGATGAAAATAGGCGTATTTTGTGACGGCTTGGTAGGCTTCGTCAGTTCGGTCTAACAACAAATACACGATTCCTAGATTCAAATAATGGACATCATTCAATGGATCTAAATTAATCGCATTTTCTAACATGGTGGCACAGGCCGCTAATTGACCATTTAGTTGTAAATTATAGGCAGCCACGCCGATAATGCTGGAATCATTGCTGTTCAGACTCATGGCTGTATCAATATTTTTCTGCGCCGCCTGAGTGTCCCAATCCAGTAGATTAATCAGTGCCAATTGGGCGTAAGCTTTGGCATAGCTGTCATCAATTTCAATGGCTTTTAATGCGGCCTGTTTAGCCAATAAAAACACCCCTGGGGTTTGTTTTTTGTAAGAGTAAATAACAACCGTATATAGAATTCGGCTGTAAACGGTCCATGAAGGTGCATAATCCGTTTCTATGGCGATGGATTGTCCAATTAAATTCAACGCTTTGCTTATGGATTCTTCGGTGTTTTCTTTTAGCAGATAGATGGCTTGTAAATAGTAGGTATAAGCTTCTTGATTGATTGATCGATTGTGAGGTTCTGGATTCAACAGTTTGATCTTGAGTTGTTCTGAGACTGCGAGCGCAATTTTATCTTGGATGTCAAATATATCAGTGAAGTCATGGTCATAAGTTTCAGACCAAATGTGAGCCCCATTATCAACCTGAATTAATTGTACCGTGATTCTTATTTTGTCACCTGATTTTCTAACGCTGCCTTCCAGCACATGACTGACATTTAATTGATCGCCGATTTCTTCTATGGTGTTGTCTTTGTTTTTAAATGAAAAAGAAGAGGTTCTACTGGCCACCCTTAAGTCAGGTATTTGAGTAAATAGATTCAACAATTCTTCACTGATGCCATCGGAAAAATACTCTTGATTAGATTCAGGACTCATGTCTTTGAACGCAAGTACGGCGATTGATTTTTTGGCACCAACAGCTGAGCTGACCTCTCGATTATTGTGTTCAGAATTATTTGAATAGTGGTTCACTGACAGAAGTAAGCCGACTGTAAATATACCGATGAACGCCAGGGTGTATTTATGCTTGAAAAGTGATTGTGTTGTGTTGTCGCTATTGTTCTTGTTGGTATGGGTTGGTTGTACTGTTTCAATTTCCGCAATAAATTTATAGCCTCGGCCATGAATGGTTTTGATGATGTGTTGTTTGGTGCCATCATCGCCGAGTACCTTTCGAGCCGATTTGATGCTGTTGTTGATGGAGGTATCAGAGACCACTGTTCCTTGCCATACCTGATCAAGTAACTCATCTCGGCTGACCACTTTGTCTGCGTGCTCAATTAAATACACTATCAAATTGAAGACTTTAGGTTCAACAGGTATTTCAGAGCCGTCCGAACAAAGTATAAAACTTTCGGAATCAACGGCTGTGTTGTTGAATTTATATATCATGCACTGATTTATTTGCCTTTGTTTGAGAGAATAGCCTGACTGTCAGTCCATTCTACCAGATGTTATAACCACTTAAAGTAGCCGTTAATGCATAATCAGTTATATCATTTCATCGAATAATTTTGCCGTCAGCTGATTATTTTGTTGATTGCTATCCAGCCAAGTTTGACAGTTTTTAGTGATCAAATCAGCCAAGAATTTAATATGATCTGGTTCAACATTAAGGGCAGGGATGTAACTGAATTGTTCGCCACCTGCATCAATGAAATAGTTTTTATTTTCAACTGCAATTTCTTCTAAGGTCTCCAGACAATCAGCGGCAAATCCAGGACAAATAATCTGAACATGTTTGTGTCCTTCATTGGGTAAGGCTTTTAATGTATCCATGGTATAGGGTTTGAGCCATTCTTCACGGCCAAAAATAGACTGGAATGTGACTTGGTATTGGTCCTTATTGAGGCCCAGTCTTTTAGCCAATAAACGGCCGGTTTTATGACATTCACAATGGTATGGGTCGCCATTGGTTAGGTACCGTTTGGGAATACCATGAAATGACATCAACAACTGACTGGGTTTTCCATGCACCTGCCAATGGTTTTTGACACTGTGAGCCAAGGCATCTATGTACCCAGCGTGATCATGATAATGATTGAGGAATCTGGTTTCAGGAATCAAGCGCCAAGTACTTAATTCTGCAGTGACGGCATCAAAAATAGATGCTGTAGTAGAGGCTGAATATTGAGGGTACAAAGGTAACACAAATAATCGATCTACATGGTTTGCTTTTAGATTAGCCAAGCCTGATTTAATCGAAGGGTTGCCATATCGCATGGCCAATTCTGTCACCACTTCAATGTTGTTGGTTTTGAAATATTGGGATATGGCTTGATGTTGTTGTTGGCTGATCGCCATCAATGGAGAGCCTTTACCAGCTTCATCCCAAATGGAGGCATAAGCCGCCGCCGATTTTTTTGGCCTTAAATTTAGGATCACACCATTGAGAACCAACCACCATACCCAACGAGGAAAGGTGGGTTCAACCACTCGAGGATCAGACAAGAATTCTTTTAAGTAGGTTTTAAGGGCTTTCTTAGTGGGGGCATCAGGAGTTCCCAAATTAACTAAAAGTACGCCAACTTTTAATGGGTCGCCATGTTGATATGCGGTGGTGTCTTTAAATTTCACTGCGCTCTTATTCCAAATTCTAATATGGCCAATATTTTAGCGGTAACGGGTGAAGAGTGGGTGAAAGATTTGCATGCTTTGTTACAATGTTCTGAATCTGTAACAAGCTTGGCTAATAACAGCGTTAAAATGATTGGGCGAGAAGGCTTGTCACAATGTTTTTAGATGAGGGCAATTATTCACATGTATTTGATGGTTGTGTGTTTAAACTTCGTGACTTATTATCTATTGTTGATTGATATTTTAAACATACATTGCAAACATGAATAAACGACTTTTCAATTTTAAACTTACCACTATTTCATTGTTGTTAATCGGATTGGTTGGCTGTACAGAGCAAAAAAGTAACCCGGTGCCTGGCGTTATTGAAGCTCAGCAAGCCGGTGTGGCTGAACAAAAGACTGAACAAACTTATGTCATATTGGCCTTGGGTGACTCATTAACAGAGGGCCTGGGGGTCAAACAAAAAGGCAGTTACCCAGCTATTTTAGAGCAAGTTTTAAAAGAAAAAGGATACGATCAAATCAAAGTGGTTAACTCGGGTTTGAGTGGTGAAACCAGCAGTGGTTTGAAGAGTCGCTTGGATTGGGTGCTACAATTGAAGCCCAACCTCACCATCTTAAACATAGGTGCCAATGATGCCATGCGAGGTTTGCCCTTGGCGCTAACCAGCAGTAACATCGATGACATCATTACTGCAATCAAAGCTGTAGACTCTGAAGTGATTTTAGCCGGGATGCAAATTTATGATAATTTGGGGCGCGAATACGTGGTTGGCTTTAAGGACATGTACCCTCAACTGGCAGAAAAACATAAATTAACGATGATTCCCTTCTTTCTGGATCATGTAGCAGGCAACCCACAATTAAATCAGGCTGATATGATTCACCCAACCACAGCAGGCTATGAAATTATTGTGAATCAAAATATACTGCCAGTGATCACACCCATTTTAGACCGTGACTTAAAATAATCCCCATTGCTAGACTAAACAATTATAAAAAAGGCCTCAACAGAACCATGACAGAGAACGTACTTACCGCCACCAACATCATTAAATCATTTGCATTAGACGACAGTGAAATCAAAGTTTTGGAAAATATTTCATTGCATGTTAAACAAGGTGAATTTGTCGCCATTATGGGCAAGTCAGGTTCAGGGAAATCAACCTTGCTCAGTATTTTGGCAGGTTTAGATCAGCCTACCGCAGGTCATGTGATCTTGAATGGGGATGACCTCACGCACATGAGTGAAGAAGATTTGGCCTTAAAACGCCAGTCCGATATTGGTTTTGTGTTTCAATCGTTTCATTTGATTCCTACCTTATCGGTGCAAGAAAACATTGAATTCCCTTTAAGTATTGCACGTAAGCAGAACCAAGGTCGGGTTGATGAATTAATCCAAGCGGTCGAATTAGGGCATCGTATTAATAGTTTTCCGCATCAATTGTCAGGGGGCGAGAAACAACGTACTGCAATTGCTCGTGCTTTGGTGGCTCAGCCTAAAATTTTGTTTGCAGATGAGCCCACTGGAAACTTGGATGAGAAAAATGCCGACCAAGTGATGCAATTGTTATTGGATTTACAAAAAGCCTTCAATACGGCTCTGGTTATTGTAACGCATGACCCTGCATTGGCTGCAATGGCAGACCGAACCATAACCATTGTTGATGGTCAGCTGGTGTGAATGGTTTGAAAAGCGTTGCGCTAAATAATGTAATTATTCGTCGAGAATGGTTTGGTCATTGGGTTTATCCACTGCTGTTTTGTTTCAGTTTGTTGGTGTCGTTGGGCGCTTATTTGACCCTAGATTCATTACAAACAGCCGTTGATGATTATATTACGGATAATCAAAAAGCCATGGTCGGTGGCGATGTAGTTATCACCGCCAGACAGGCGTTACCTGATGACATCAATCAATGGGTGTCTGAGTTGCCACCATCCCATGTGGTTAGAGATCGTCAGTTCAATGCCATGACCTATGCCGGTGAGACTTCATTATTGGTTCGGGTAAAAGCAGTTGATGTCAGTTATCCCTTGTATGGTGAGCTGAAGTTAGCCAATGGGCTGTCTTTAACAGAATTAAAACCAGGCCAGGTATTGGTGGAGCGACAGGTGCTCACTGGTTTGGGCTTACAAATTGGTGATCAAATTACATTGGGTGAGGCTCAATTTCAGATTGCGGACGAAATCATTGAAGAACCAGATCGCCCCTTAACTGCTTTTGGTTTTGGTGCTCGGGTGATGATGCTTAATCAGGATTTGTCAAGCACTGGACTCATGGGACAACGCAGTCGAGTGAGTTACCGGGTTGAAATAAAGACCTCAGACGAGCAGCAAGCAAGCTATATCCAACAATTGGAAAATCTTGCTACCGAGACCCAGGTTAAAATCACATCGGTTGATGATGCACCAACCAGTATTTCAACCTTATCGACCAACTTCTTGAAATTTCTTAAGCTTTTGGTGGTGGCCGTGATTGTGCTGTCAGGCGTGGGACTGATGAGTGTGGTTAAGGCTTTTGTTAACCGACAACAACAAACCAATGCCATCAGGCGAGCGATTGGTGAACCGATATCCCAATTGAAAAATGCCTATTACCGTTTATTCTTAATGATGACCGTGGTCTCGGTGATATTGGCTTATGGCCTGAGTCAATTGGTGCTGTACTTTGGCTACGATGCTTTTGCTGCCATCATTCCTGCGCAAGTGACACTGAGTATCAGTGGGCTCAGTGTACTCAAGGTACTTGTGATTGCGGCGGCGTTAACCTTGTTGATGACCCACAGTACCATCCAGTCACTCTCAATGATTAAACCAGTGGCGGTGTTACAACAACAAACCCAAGCCTCATCAGGATGGTATTTTTCACGCTACTGGATGATTTTATCCGCCGCGTGTTTATATTTGTTGATGTCATTGGAATTGTCATCTTGGTGGTTGGGCTTACAAGTTTCTTTAGGTTTGTTGCTTATCTCAGTGGTGTTTTGGCTATTCAGCCAAATGATATTGCGTCTGTTGAAAGCAGCTATTAATCGAAAATGGATACGCAATTGGTTATTTAAACTTTCAATCCAAAATATTTTCCGCAAGGGTAATCAATCTATGTTGTTTTTCACCACCATGTCGATGGCGGTGATGGTGATGTGGAGTATCGCTGCTTTGAATCACACCATTGATCAACAGTTAGTCAGCACATACCCTGAAAACTCACCGAACATGTTCATGCTGGATGTACAAAGCGACCAGCATGAAACCTTGAACCAATTAATTGTTGCACCAGTCACCTATTACCCAGTCATCAGAGCACGAATTGATACAGTCAATGGCGTTTCTGCGGAAACCTTGAAGGATCAATTGGGTACCTATGACAACATCACACGAGTGTTTAACCTCAGTTATGGTGATGAGGTACTGCCCACCGAACAATTGGTTTCGAGTGTAAATGATGGCCAGCTATTTGCGGCAGCCGACCATCCGCATCAAACCGGTGCGGTGCCACTCTCAATTCTTGATAGCATTGCTGAATATCTAGAAATATCACTCAATGATGAAATCATTTTTGATGTCCAGGGTATCCCGGTTAAAACCTATATCAGCAGTATCAGAAGCCGGTTCCAAAGAGGACCGAGTCCATTCTTTTATTTTATGTTTCAACCTGAGGCCATGGCCAAAGCGCCACAAATTCAATTTGCCACGGCCAAAGTTGATGCTGAGGTGATACCACAATTACAAACAACCATTGCCAAACAATTCCCTGGAATTACCACTTTGAATGGAGCCAGCATTGCTAAACAGTTAAAGGGATTTGTGGATCAATTGACTCAGTTGGTACAAATTTTCACTGGTTTAAGTGTGATTGCTGGAGTGATGATTTTGATTACATCGTTGGTTTCTACCTCACAAGATCGGCTGCAAGAAAGTGCGTATTTTAGATTAATGGGCATGTTAACTAAGGACTTGTATGCCATCAATGTGATTGAATTGATGTTCCTGGGTTTATTGGCTTTCTTGTCAGGAGGTGTGCTTGGTTTATTGGTGTCATATGGCATCACCACCTATTGGTTTGCATTGCCATTTATATTTCCTTGGTCTGTGAGTTTATGGTCTTTGTTGATATTAATGGGCACTTTGTTATTGGTTAGTTTTGCCTATGGGCGCTTTGTAATCAAATCAAATGTAATGAATTTAGTCAGACAAATGGTTTAATACATGTAAAACCTTGATATTGATGATGTTTATGCAAACTATTAGGCATCAAGTCAAATCAATTGTTGTTATTTCTTAGAAATAAAAATAGGATATATGTAGATATGATGGGCCTAAACGTAAACCAATGAAAATTGATTTGAGTAAATAATAAAGATGACCAAGCTGTCGAGTAGTGAAAATACAATTAAAAACACGGAAAACACTATCAAGTCTGGTGAGAATAGCGATTTTACAAAGCATTTACACGAAACCCATAGAATTTTTGTTCAATACCTCAACCCTAAATTAAAAAAATTCTATGATGGGCTGAACGATTTATTTTTTGATTTAGCCGAAGCGGCTCGCAATAATGTTCAGCAAAACCAGTATTTTGCGGCCATTGGTGATACCCGAAAAAATAACGCAGAATTAATGCGTGAATTTGCCAAGAACGTCAACATCATCTTTCAAAAATTTAAAAATTTGGATTTTGTTTATTTTGTGGAATTGTCAGCACAAACTGAACACGACAGAAAAACTTTAACCCTGATTAAAGAAGATGATTTGGATCAAAAATTAGCGATTACCAATGTAACGGGTAAAATCAGTCAAGTACACCATGAAGAGTTGTATCTATTGAATCAACGCTTTGCTGAAATGGCTGATGTTGAAGAGATAGATAACCAGAGCAACCCAATTGGGCCTGATGCGATAGTCAATGCATTTGCTTTATCCCTCAGTGCCTTGAAATCTGAAAACAACATCAAACTGATCGTCATTAAATTGTTTGAAAAAAAGATGGTTGAGAACTTAGGCCCGGTTTATAAGATGGTGAATAAATACCTGAAAAAACAAGGTGTCTTGCCAGAAATTAAATTTGAAGTGAAACGAATTGCCAGTTCGGCAGACCAAGTCAGTAATTCGATTAATTATCTGGCCAAAGCCTTGTCAGAAACCGATGAAAATTATAAAAAAATTGCTGACATTTTGCACCAAGATCCAGAGCAGGTTAAAGCACAGGGCAAAGAACAAGCTGGAGAATATACGCCTGAGAAAATTGTTGAATTCTCTCAACTGACTAATGCTTTGGACCAAATCAAAGCGGAGCTGTTGACTGATCAAGAGTTAGAAAACAAACAAACCATCAGCCCTTTAGAACTCAAAGATGAGTTATTAAGAAAGCTGAAATCATTGAAAGCTTTAACCGGTAAAACCACCATTAAAAAGGCCGATGAACGAACCATTGATTTAATTGGCGAATTATTTCAGTTTTTGGTGGATGACAGGAATTTACCTGAAACCATTCAGTTGGTTTTATCAAAGTTACAACTGCCTTATTTACAGATTGCATTAAAAGATGAGACCTTCTTTTCAGACAAAAAGAACAATGCCAGACAGCTGCTAAATATCATGGCACAGTCTTCTATAGGGTGGACGCCTGAAACTGACGATAAGGGCTTGTTTTTAAGTAAGGTCAAAGAAGTGGTCAGTTTTATTCTGAAAAACCACGAGAAGAGTATTAACTATGAGAAATTGATCTCTCGGTTTTTACAGTTTGAACAACAACTTAAGAAAAGGGCATTGATTGCTGAGCGCAGACACTCAGAAAAAATGTCGGGGCGTGAACGTCTGAATAAAGCCAAAGTTGAGGCTGCGAAAATTTTGAAACATGCTTTGAAGGCACAACAAGTTCCTGAAGTCATCAGGGCCTTGTTGCTAAAACCATGGGCTAATGTTTTGGTGCTGTCTGAATTGCGTGAAAAACAATCGCCTAAGTTACTTAAAAAATACCAGAAGTTTGTGACTGACTTGATCAAAGCAAGCAACCCCAGTAAAAATAAAAAGTCCTCAAAATTAATCATCAATCAGTTGTGTGAAACGATGGAAGAAGGCTTGGTATTGGTTGCTGTCCAAGAACAAGAGTTAAAACTGAAAAGCAAAGAGATTAAAAATATATTGCTACAAATTAACGGCTTGTCTAGTACCAATAAACATTTGGCTTATATTGACCCTGCAGAAATTCTTAAATTATCGAAGGAGTTCAATAAACAGTCCAGTGTGGCAGCGTATATCAATTCCGATAATGATCCTACCATTGCTCCTGATAATTTAGATACATCAGAAGATGAGTTTCACCTCGCTTCTTTAGCCGTTAATGTTGAAGATTGGTTGGAGTTTAATACCGAAGATGGGGTGAAGCGGCTTAAAGTTTCTTGGGTCAGTCCGATCAGTGGAAAGCTGCTGTTTGTTAATGGCAAAGGCGGGCGTGAATTTGACTTGTTTCGTGTTGAGTTGGCTGAAAAGTTTCGTAACGAAGAATGCCGATCTCTACAACAACTGCCCTTGATTGATCGTGCCATGCAGAGTATTGCTCAGAAGATGGAAGCAGAACCTGGCACCACTCAATCTGGTGATGCCAGTTAATTAAAGCCTTGGATTTGTCCGTTGGCGAGTTAGAAATCATTTTAGCTTCATTTATTGATCGGCCTTTAGTGATTTATATGGACTATGCATAGTCCCATCATTGCTGTTTCATTTAACGCCAGGATCGGCTTTATAAACATCGAAATCAATCTGGTCTAAGCGGCTGTGTTGCAGCATATATCCCATTGAAATTACCACAATAAACTGGAGAAACAGACTCATGGCCACCGGCATCATGGATTTAAGTCCGTACGTACTGACAGTAAGGGCAAAAGCCATAAAAAAGGCACAAGCCATCATGGTGTAACAATATGTTTTTATAACCATTGAAATGGTTTTTACTCGGTCAGTTTGACTTTGGTAGGGGTCACTTTTCTTGCCATAAATTAACCAACTCATCATACCAAAGAAGAAGACATAACCGAGTAACAAAATAACACTCATCAGCAAGGCTTGGCTACTCAGTTCAAACTTGAAACCTTCAATATAAAATGCGATCACCACAAATACGAAATAGGTAATGATAACGGTGCTTAATAATTGGGGTGATATGTATTCAAGCAAACGTCTTGGAGCCAACGTGGCAGATTTTTGTTTTCTGGTGTCTTCTTGTTTCATCAGTTTCGTCAATCTAAAACCAAAGATTTCTAATAACCAGGTTGGAACCATTTGAATCATGAAGTAAAACCAAGGAAGCATTTGATTGACTCCTTTCTCACTGACTAAGCGGCCTTCATAAACATAATAAACAATCACCCAGCCCAAGATAAATATCAAACCATTGAGCAGACCGTAAATACGGGACATCTTTTGGTAATAATTGGTTGATTTTGGGTACAGTTTAGGGTGGCTAGATGCCGGGTACTTTTTTTGAATGGTGCGCATTCTTTGTAATAGTTTGCCAGGGTAAAACACAGTCAGTAAAAATATTTGTGCGATAAAAACTAGGGTAAAAATAGTCAAGTTTGTCATGTTATCCTCCTTGAGGCTGGTTAAGTACATCAGCAAAAGCGATGCGAATTTCTGAGTCTGTTACACCCGCTTTTCTGAAGGTGGCGATGGTTTCGCTGAGTTGTTTGGTAACCCAGGCATTGAGATCAACAGTACAATTGGCTAAAGCGTCAGGGTGAATATAGGTCCCTCTATAACCTTTGGTTTGAATCACAGCATCACGTTCCAATAAACGATAGGCCTTGGCCACCGTTTTGTTATTCATCTCCAAATCATTGGCCAATTGCCGAATCGATGGCAATGGATCGCCAGGTGCAATCTTGCCCTGCTGTACCGCTTGTTTAATTTGCATCACCAATTGCGAAAACATCGGTGTTGCGCTTTCTATATCGACTGTAATTTCCATT
>Ga0209344_10003479_pt1 | contig 15501 bp, 13 predicted proteins | sample Cruoilmetagenom6_FD_187293 | JGI IMG/M metagenome (GOLD analysis project Ga0209344, IMG submission 187293) | Oil polluted marine microbial communities from Coal Oil Point, Santa Barbara, California, USA - Santa Barbara Oil Seep Sample 6 (SPAdes)... | ecosystem: Environmental > Aquatic > Marine...
ATTTTCTGCCATTCCTAATATAACAACTTTAAATTCATCATTTGAGATGGAACTAATCCGAATGCCTTCTGGAATATTTTTATTTATTTTCTCAAAAATAGGTATCCAATTAATATTATTTTTCTGAATTTTATCAATTATTATAATATCAGTCCTAGTTTTTTCAAGAGCTTCTTCATATTCCTTAATTTCCGTATAATTACCCTTTGCAGAGTCTATGGGGAGTTGAGTATTGATTGATTTCATTCTAATATCAATAATTTCTTTTATGCCAACACTGCCTCCAAATAATAAAATTACAACCAAAATAAGCATACCTTCTTGCCATATAAAAAGTTTTAATATTTTCCAATTTTTTATTTTTTTCTTTCTACTCTTTGGTAAAAGATTTAAAGATATCTTCATATTTCTATCTAAATAATTTATTTTTATTTTCCACCCAAAGAAAGACCTATAGCCGTAGCATAACCGATTGCATCTTCTCTTTCAATAATCGGCAATGTTTTCTTTTTTGGATTTAATCCCGTTCTTATATTTCCCTCTTCTACATTTTTTTTCAATTCTTTTGATAAATAAGGAATCATTCCCTTTGCTCCCGATAACTTTCCACAAATTATAATTCTATCTATTGATTTAGAATATTTTAATCCTTCCAAATAAAAGTCTATTGATTTTTTAATCTCATTAACGAGCCCTTGCAAGACAAACTTAATTGATGCAAATAATGGATCATCTTCAAAAAAATGTCCTATTCCATTTTCATTTTCAATTTTTACAGCTTTCTCATTAGAAATTCCGAATTTTTTAGCAATTTCACTTGTTATTGTTTGCTCAGAAATAGGAATACTTGAAGTAAAGCAAGGAATTCCTTTCACTGTAAATATAAAATTGCTCTTGGTCTTTCCTAAATCAATTATCAAAGATGTTTTCTGATTTCGTTTTTGTCCAAGTAAGCTTCGCGTCATCGCTGAAGACTCTGATTCTATTCCAATAACATCTAATCCCGCTGTATCAAAAACTTCCAAAAAATCGTCCGCCACTTTTTTAGCTGCCGCCAAAACCAAAATATTTATTCTATCATCATCTTCGGCAAAAACACCCTTCACTGATTGCCAATCATAATAAACTTGATCTACAGAAAGAGGAATATTAGCTTCTAACTCCCACTTAATTGCCTCTTTCATCTCTTCATTCTCTATATCAGGCATACTTATAAGACGCAAAAAAGATTTCGACTCAGGTAATGAAATTCTGACTTTATTAGTTTTTATTTTTTTTGGCTTAATATTTTCAACAACTTTTTTAATTTTTTCCACCAATTTGTTTTTATCAAAAATTTCTCCATCAGCAAAAATATCTGGACTTATATCTATCGAACTATAACCTTTTATCAATCCCTTTTCCGTGCAAACAACCTTAATGGACGAGTCACTTATATTTAAGCCCATCGCTTTATCAGAAAAATCTATTAATTTTTTATTCAAAATTCTCATTTGTTTGTTTTTAAATTTCCTCCCATTGGTCAATAGCATAATTTGTTCCTGTTGGAAAATAAGGGGGTGGATAATATAATAAATTATTATCGTAAATAAGATTCCTATTTGTATATCCAGTATTATCCGTATAAGCAAATCCGTATCTCTGTTTAGTCGCAATAGACCCATTAGTTGTAATAGTATTTTTTACATCGACTTCCCAATTTGTACACCATCCCCACCACCAAGCTGTACAATACCATCCATAATGTTCTCTACCAACTCTTCCATTTTGAGCTAGTAGTGCTCCGTCAATTCTTAAATCATCTTCACTATCTCTAATAATTTCAATATCCCCTTGGGCAATCAATCCTATAATATCAGTCCCATCATAATTAGTATACAATATATCATTGCCTATGAAAATATTTTTATCACTTCCCCCTGACATATCCGAAGCTATAATTGTTGTTTTTTCTCCATTTATCTGTCCTTCAATCCAAGCATTATCTTCCACAAAAACTACTCCACCGTCTGGAATAACATAATTATTAGAAGAAGATTCACTAGTTATACCATTTGAACTACCATCATAAGTAAGCACTCGACTTACATCCATTGTCCCATCATTTTTCAAAATTATATGACGACCATTATCGGAATTATTAAAATAAATGCCATTGGCAACTACGATATTATCTTGGGCACAATAGCTCCCCACATTACTACAACCCGCTTCATTTTTCATATTAGCCATATCTGATAACACTCCATCAAATTCTTTAGTTGCTACTGGAAATGTTCTTCCAACTTCAAAAACATCCGTTCTACTAGGAACTACATTCGGAGGCAATGGATCAGTTGGAGCTACATGCGTATGTACTCCAAATTCATTTCCGCCTCCGTGATCTGGATCGTTATAATCAGAAAGACTGCTACTAATTATATTGTGAGCAACACCATCAAATCTAATTCCTCCATTTGAATGTATTGGGCCATTAACATCCGTTCCTGCACCAAAACGAATATCGGAATCACATAAAACAGAAAATTCACTCCAAGAAGGTTGTCTAAATCTAGCTTTTACTGTCCTCTGCATCGTTGGATATCTATATGTCCATCCTGTTGATTCTACCGTTACTATAGTAGAATTTGACTCTGGTGGAACAACAGAAATACTATATTTACCAATACCATTGAAGTCTACCTCATAATTAGAACTAACCCCGTAAGCACTTCCTGAATTCCAAAATTGATTTACTTGACTTTTAGTGAGACCTTCAACTTTATGAGCCAAATACCATCTATAAAAATATATTCCCGCTTCAGCAATTTGAAGTGATTCTTCCTTTAATTCACGATTTATTCCGTAATTCATATTACTAACCACCACTTTTAGAGAAGCAGTTAGTATTATAGAAACTATAGAGATCATTACTAGCGTATAAGCCAAAATCGATCCTTTTTTACTTTTAAATTTAAACATAATAATTATCAATTATTCAATTCTATCATGATCACTCAAATTACGCAGAGAAGCAAAAGATTCAATATTCAAATCCCCATCTCTTTTTTCAATAATAAGATTAACTCCTATCATTTTTACATCTATTAAATTTGAAACTGGTGTAGAAAGTAAAGCATTAGCATTGTCATAATAATAAAATATTGGCTCAGTCGCTTCATTCGTAATATTCTTAATTACAATATCTGTAGTCGTATCAGTTCCAGGATATGTTAAAGGAAACCCGCTTGGTTCACTTGTACCCACAACCATATTTCCACTGTTAAGATAATAATGAACTCTTTCTGTTATACCGTCTTTATCCAAATCGCTGAACACTATTAAATCAAAATCTCCCACAGACTCAATTGGATATGAACCATTATCAGCATTTCTAACTCTTCTAAGGATATTGATAATATTACTCATCCCCTGATTAGCAGCTATAGATGCCGAATTTGTACTCATAATATAATTATAATTTTTCCAAGAAGTAGTAAACATTAAAGTTACTCCAGACATTATCACTGAAAACACCCCAATAGTAACAATAACTTCCATAAAAGTAATTCCTCGCCTATTGGCGAACATCGCTTTTTTAAATTTTATTTTATATTTCATTTAAGTAGCTATTAAATTTACATCGCTAATAACAAGATTATTCACAATAACGTCGGTAGTATTATTTTGATAATCTGTAGCTGATATATTTAATTCGTATGATTGTCCATTTTGTAAAGGAGTACTTAATGTTTCAGGAAAATAAACATTTCCGTATTTATCACTACTTAATTCGACATCGTAACCTAGTATTTCATTTTTTAGTTGTACAGTGGCTCCTTCAATGGGCGCATTATTGACAGAATCAGTAACTTTAACAAAAACAGAATCAACGAGTTTATCCATTAATATCAATTGAGTAGTCAAATCTACTCCTGGAGATAAATTAAAAATTTCACTATCTGAATCAGTTCCTGGATTAACTTTCCAAAATTCATAATCAGTACTTGTATCTCCAGCAATGCTTATTGTATATTCACCTGGACTTATATCATCTACAGAAAAATCTCCATTTGAATCTGTGGAGTGTGAGTCGTTATAATTATATTCTCCAGGTGGAACTGTTCCGTCATCAAGTCTCCTGCCACCTATTAAATCAAAGTCTGCATCTCCAACATCATCTCCAAAAGAATCAATACTTTCAATACTCAAATCTGAAAGCAGATCAATTCTCATTGTTTTTTCATTTAATGCTCCCTCTATTATAGCAATGTGGGTGTATTCAGGAATAAATCCTGCAGCAATAGGTGAATAAGTAATAACTGTTTCGTAGCTTGATTTAGAAAAAGTTAATTGATAATTTTGGTCAGTATCAGTAGGCACTCCTTGCAAAAGAAGATTTCCATTTGCATCTGTTTGAGTATTATAATCAACAGTAGGAGAAACTTGGTCATTGAAAACATTTACCGAAACATTGGGAACTGGACTACCCGAAAAATCTATAGCGTTCAAAGATAAAGTTCCTCCCCCAGCGGTTGTTTCAACTCCTGCTGGAACAAATCTAGAAGACAAAGTTGCTTTTTCTTTATCGCTCTCCGCTCCCCAATAAGCAGTAACTGACGCCATCTTATAATCATTAGGAACAGTATCATTTGGAGATCCACCAAAAATACCATCATCTGCATCATCGTGATATCTAATATCAGTAATTAAATGAAAAGTTTTATCTCCGACTGTAACATATTCATCTGGATCTATATTTCCATTCGGAATACCACCTATTATAGCTGCGTCATCATAACTAATGTTTCTCAAAAGTTCCATTCTTTTATTCACCAATGAAACAGCAATCACTTTATTTTTAGAATTAGTTATATATTGAACTCCTACACTAAAAACTGAATAAAAAGCAAGTGAAGAAACAGAAAAAACAAAAATCAAAACCAGAGCTTCAATAAGCGAAACTCCTTTTTTAAAATTAGTATTTTTTTTATTTTTTATTTTTTGTTTTAAAAACATTCTTCTTAGATTATACAGCATTTATAAAAATCATACCAATAATCTGCACAGATATCATCTCGGAAAGCAAATTTTCTTCTTGACTAATGTCATCTTGGAAGTTAGAAATTCTTTTTCAAGCTTGCGAGAATTAGAATTTCTTACTATCCTCGCCTCGCCAGCAGGCAGGCAGGCGTGATCTAAATTATCACTTTTTTTTGAATACTCTCAGAATTGGATTTTATTTGGAACATAAAAGTTCTCTAGCTCGTTGCACCAACTGGCTATTTTTTAGCAACTATGATCCGAAACCGTAATCACGAATTTTCCAAGTTGCATTTTTATTATATAAAAAAAGTCCCCTAGATTCAAGTGACAAAGTGTCAAAGAATCTAGGAGACAAAAGGTTAAAGGAACTAAGTGACTGAAAATCAAACCAGCCATGGAACAACAACACGGTGACCAGCCCGCGCACTCCACTCAAGGGAGTGCCAGAACCGAACCACACTCACCTTGAGCCGACCACTAAAACTGAAGTTAATAACAGCAACAAAGAAGTTTCCGTAAGATTTAAACAGAAAGAACGTTGCGTGCCCGTCGGTTCTCAGCCAATTACGATGACTCTCTACAAAACCGATAATCTGATCCTGTGTGTAAATCATCTTATTCAGTCTTTTGAAGTCGGATAAGCCAGCATGTGTAAGATTACTGATTTTAATATTAAACATCTTCACAAAGTTTGCTTTCCGAGTTAACTCAAAAACGTGAGCAACCGTGTCCAATGTTTTAGTTCCCGCCTCATCAGCCTTTAATTTACGAAAATTATCGTCGATATATCCAGGGAAAACATTCTTGGCGTTGGCAATGATTCTTGCGCCGTCACAGGCTGGGATTGTCAATGACTCTTTGTTTAATATGCAACGAAGATAATCGTTGCCACATACTTGTCTCTGATTTTTCGCTATATTATTTAAAAAATCAGTAAATTTTTTCCCAGCTTCTAAGGGATTTCGCAAAATTGCATCTTGCAATTCTGCTTCTTCAAAATCAATTAATGACCAACTTGTATTAGCCATCAAAGTTGCCATCACCTCTTGGGATTGATCTGTTGAGATTTGTCCCATAATAATACCTCCTTAAAAAAAACTCTTCACTGCCAACTAATCACCTATCGATTTCGTTGCAGTAAAAAGAATTTATCTTGCGTATATAAATTACAAATAATAATATATAGATTCTTTCTGCTGAAACAAAAAATTATTATTTACAAAGAACTATAACTTGATAGTATTGTATATTTTAACAGTTTTGTCAAATAAAAATCTCACAATCTGAATTAAAAACCCCAATCTTAATATAAAACTAAAACTAAAAAATCTTAGCTATTTTTTTAGCCACTTGTTTATTTAAAGCTTCTGGAATTATTTTTTTAGCCGTTGGCTTTTTAACCATTGAAGCTAAAGTTTTCGCTACTTTTAATTTATGTTTTTCAGTTATAGTTTTCACTCCATTATCCAAAGCTCCCCGAAAAATTCCTGGAAAAACCAAAACATTATTTATTTGATTAGAATAATCGGATCTTCCAGTAGCAATAATTTCTGCTCCACCTTTTTTTGCCTCTTCAGGCATTATTTCTGGAACAGGATTACTCATCGCAAAAACAATAGCTCTCTTATTCATTTTTGCCACATCTTTAGGTTTTAAAATATTTGGAGCGGAAACTCCAATGAATACATCCGCTCCTTCAATGGCCTTAGATAATTTTCCTTTAAATTTATGTTTATTGGTAACTTTGCAAATTTTATCCTTTGCACTATTCATTCCAAGACTTCTTTCACAATAAATAATTCCCTGTGTATCTACCATAGTAACATCTTCTATTCCAAATTTTAAAAGTAATTTTGTTATGGCTATGCCAGCTGCTCCTGCTCCAGAAACAGCTATTCTCACTTTCTTAATATTCTTTTTCACAACTTTACAAGCGTTAATCAAACCAGCCAAAACAACAATAGCCGTTCCGTGTTGATCATCATGAAAAACTGGAATATCTAATTCTTTTTTTAAACGCTCTTCAATATCAAAACAACGAGGAGCAGAAATATCTTCTAAATTTATTCCTCCAAAAGTTGGAGATATTTTTTTAATAATATCTACAATTTCATCTGGCTCCTGAGTGTCTAACACAATTGGAAAAGCATCTACCCCTGCCAATTCTTTAAAAAGTAAAGCTTTACCCTCCATAACTGGCAAACCCGCCTCTGCTCCAATATTTCCAAGACCTAACACCGCACTTCCATCAGAGATAACTGCCACTGTATTTTTACGAATGGTATACTGATGAGAAAGTTTTTTATTTTTAGCAATAGCTTTGGATACTTCAGCTACTCCAGGCGTATACAAAACAGAAAGATTTTCTTTAGTAAGTTTCTCTTTTGAATTAACTTCAATTTTTCCTCCAATTCTTTTTGATAAATTTATTGAATTCATATTTTAATAGACTTCTTCGAAAACCTCTTTTGTTACGAAATTTTTGATTTTCTAGTGAGACAAGAAAAGTAAGTAAAATGTTTTGATAGCGTACTATAAGTACAGTGAAAGACATTTTACTAAACTTGACGAAGTCGTAACAGAAAATCAAGAATTGTCGTACCTAAGGCAGATCAGCCTCAGGCTGATAGTAGGAAAGGTTTCTGGAGAGGTCTAATATTTAAAAATAGAGGCTTCTATTTTTATTTTCTCTAATCTTATAATTCACATATTTGTTCAATTCTACCATTTTTTATACTGAAAATCTAGTTTAATTTTGTTAACTATTCATCTCTCTAATTATTTCGGCTAATGTCATATCAGAAGACAGAATATCTATACACAGTACACTAACAATCTGTGTAAATGTCATTTCGGAAGTTAGAAATTTTTTTCCGAGCTTGCGAGGATTAGAATTTCTTACTATCCGTGATCCAGAATTAAAGCACGAAATTATAAGACTAAAAAACTAGATCACGGATAAGTTATTTTTCTATCACTCCCCCGCAATTCGCGAAGAGCGTGGTTGTGATGAAAAATATACTTTCCGAGATGACAAAAACCATAAGTTTTATGAAAAATAAAAAGGCAATAACTTCTTGTTTACTTTATCCTCCCAGATAAGCAAACAAGAAATTCTTGCCTTAGGTTCAAAATTAACTCGCTATTACTTAGCGAGTTCGGAAATCGGAGCAACGGAAACCTTTCCGCCATTTCCGTTTTTTCTCCCTGTTAACTCGGAAATCGTCATACTATGTGTTTCGGCACGATTTCCATAAACCGTTTTCCAGAAACCAGATCCCTCAACTGGGACGATAAATCCCATTCCCGTACCAGCGAAAATAATCTCACGATCAATTTCAGTTGTACCAGTGTTTCCAATACCTGGTCCGACCATTATTGGCGTGTTTCCCGGAAAAAGCATACCTAGCCCTAAAGACCAGGCAAAGTTATCAATATCTGTTTCCAGTCCAGCTCTCAAGTGACTGTCTTGTTGCAAGACAGCTACTGGAATGTTATTATCCAATGCTATTTTTAATGCAAACGGAATCAAGAGCTGTCGCTTTGCTTCTTCCGACAGTCCGTCCATCTGCACTCCGCCAACTTTTACATAATCTACGCCTGGAATCAATCCAGCGTAAACTTCTGGCTGGAGAAGAACTTTTACGCCCTCAATTTCTGGTAAACCTTCCGTGGGAAGATACAGAGCCACAGTGGGCTTTATAAGCCCTTCTTCAGTTGGATCTTTGAACATCCGTTGGAGGTCATCCCAAAACTCCTGACCCCGCGAATTTACAACACTCTGTTTGAAACTTTCCCAATGAGCCTCTGTGAAGGTGGATGGGAGCTCCCAAGCAACAATTTCTACTCCGGATTTGAGGTTTACTCGTCCCTTCAGGGAATTCCCCGAAGAGTATGAACCCATAACAGGACTTTGTGGTTGTCCCATCAGGATTGTCCCGTAGTTCGTGGTTCCTGATTGATCGATTATCGCCGCAGACGGGGAATAGCTCCAAGCACTTGCGGAACTTGAACCACCAATTCCGACTCCCGTCCCGCCGATTCCAACCGCAACAGGATTGGAACTAATTCCAATACCGACATCAACATCTGCCGAAACATCTGCCGAAATTGGTGTTACAGGCGGTTGCAGATCCGCCGCCCATGAGGGCGACACGATGATTGCCATCATAGCGATGGCGGTAAAGATACTTTTTTTCATTTTTTCCTCCGTTGTTTTTTGCCTCTACCCTTATGGCAGAGAAATTTTGCTTGAAACTGCTAATTTATCTTAATTGTGTCTCCTCCTCCTTTAATTTTAATTTTTTTGGATTGAAAAACTGTACTATCTTCACATTCAATCGCAAACCAAGCATACATTGCTTGATTTTGATTGAGCATATCTTCTATCGGCAGATCAATTTCTATCACCACCGAAGTTTCCTCAAATCCAGAAATTATACCGAAGGCTTTTTCGCCATTAAATCCTTGCATCTGCAAAAATCCTTTAGCAACTAAATCTCCAGTTTGTTTTTTTATGCCTACCCGAAAATAAAGTCGTGAAATATTTTCATCCACTATCTGTTTTTCTAAGATAGGTAAAAGAAAAAATTTCCCAAGATGAGATTTCTTCTCATAAAGAAGGCTGTAACTAAAATTGCCTTCTTCAATTACAACCGGCACAAGCCGTTGTTGTTGCGGTTGTACCATTGGACTTGTTGCACAACTACACAACAGAAAAAAAACGCAAGGCAACCAGAATAAATACTTCATTTTTCTCTCCTTTTATATGGAAAATATAAACATTTATTTTCTTTTTTCAAATTGCTTCTTTCTTAACTTCCACCTAACCTAGCATATCCCCAAATTTTGTCAAGTGTTTTTCCACAAATTTTGGATAAAATGTTTAAAAGATTTTAACCCCTAATTCCCACTTCTCCAAAATGTTTTTTAATTTTTTTCTCAATTTTTTCTAAATCTATTTGCTTACCTTTAATTTTCTGTTTTAAATTAGGATCAAGCGTTTTGAAATCTCTAAATCTTTGTAAAAAATATCTCTTGGCACCGCCTATCCACTTTATAATATCATCAAAATCTTTTTCACTATGAATTCCAGGAACAACAGTGGTTCTAAAATCATAATCAATTCTACTATTTCTCAAAAGATCTACACTTAATTTTATTCTATCCAAATCAACTTTAGTCCCTACCGTTTTTTCATATTTTTTGAGAGAATTTTTTATATCCATTGCTATATAGTCGACAACTTTTTCCTGAATTGCTTTTCTCAAAATATCTGGACGAGTTCCATTACTATCTAGTTTAACTAAAAATCCCATTTCTTTTATTTTTTTCATAAATTCTATAAGGTCGCCTTGCAGTGTCGGTTCTCCGCCAGTAATACAAACTCCATCAAGTTTTCCTTCACGAGTTTTAAGAAATTTAAAAAATTCCTTCTCATTCTCATTGCTTCCCGAAGAAATAAGCTGACCACCGAGAACTAATTCTGGATTATGACAGAAAGAACACCGAAAACAACAACCTACTGTAAAAACAGTAGCCGCAGCATGTCCTGGGTAATCAATCATTGTAAATTTTTGAAAACTAGCAATTTGCATAAAAAAATATTAAGTAGAGTGTAATAAGTAGTAAGCGTCAAGGCGATTTTGCTTACGCAAAATCGCCTCGCTATCTTTTAGTTTTTTTCTAGTCTAACAACTAGCACAATTTGGAGTTTCTACGACAAATGTTTTTCGGTCTTTCCATTCTTCTGTCTTTCCCTTGTTCCATCTTTGAATTGGAGTATGAAATCCAACTACTCGAGAATATACATCACATACTTGAAAATTTTCCAAAACAGAATTCACCTTAAAACAATCTTTACATTTGAAAGCATCTTTTTCTTTTCCAACCGCAGAAAATCTCATAAATTTTTCCCCTTTTTTTAATATTTTACCACAGTCGTGGCAAACAATTTGTTCACATTTTTTCATAATTTTTGCCTACAAATTATGAATTTATACGAATAAATTCATAATGTAGATTTTATTTTTATTATTTTTTTTAAACACTCAGATGAGCGATTAGTTGTTATTGATTTATTATTTTACCTTCTCAAACTTAGCTTCTTTTTTATTTTTCACCACCTTGCACTTTGGACAAGTATGATGCTCTCCTGCAATATATCCATGCTCTGGACAAATACTAAATGTCGGAGTAAAAGTAAAATATGGTAATGTATATTTACTCGCAATTGTTTTAACTAAATTTTTAACAACCTCTGTATCATCAATCTTCTCTCCTAAGAATCCATGCAATACTGTTCCCCCTGTATATTTTGTCTGTAATACATCTTGTAAATCTAGTACCTCAAATATATCATTTGTATAACCTACCGGAAGTTGCGATGAATTTGTATAATATGGCTCAGCTCCGCCTTTTTTTACTGCCTCATCATTTGCAAAAATTATATCAGGATACTTCTTTTGATCTGATTTAGCTAAACGATAAGTTGTTCCTTCGGCCGGAGTTGCTTCCAAATTATACATATTATCAGTTTCTTTTTGATATTTTATCATCCTTTTTCTCATGTGATTTAGTACCCTCTGAGCGAAACGATTTCCTTCCTTACTAGTAATGTCTTTGCCAAGAAGATTTAAAAGAGCTTCATTCATCCCAAGTAATCCAATTGTAGAAAAATGATTTCCCCAATAATTTCCTCGGCGTTTCTTGATATCGGCTAGATAATATCGAGAGTAAGGATATAATCCCATTTCTGTTAATCTTTCAATGAAAATTCTTTTAGACTCCAAGCTATCCCTAGAAATATCCATTAATTTATCCAATCTCTTTATAAAGTCATTCCTATCTTTAGACAGGTAACCAATCCTTGGAAGATTTATCGTTACAACACCGATGGATCCTGTCATCGGATTAGCTCCAAAAAGTCCTCCTCCTCTTTTCTGCAACTCCCTATTATCCAACCGTAAACGGCAGCACATACTTCGAGCATCATCGGGACTCATATCTGAATTAACGAAATTAGCAAAGTAAGGCATTCCATATTTTGCGGTCATTTCCCAAATAGGATCCAACGCTTTATCATCCCAATCAAAATCCTTGGTTATATTGTAAGTAGGAATTGGAAAAGTAAAAACTCTATTTTGAGCATCACCCTTACTCATAACTTCCGCAAAAGCTCTGTTGATCATATTCATTTCCTTTTGAAAAGCGCTATATTTTTTTTTCATCGGCTTTCCTCCAATAATAACTGCTTCATCTTTATAGCCTGATGGAACCTGAAGATCCATTGTAATATTTGAAAAGGGTGTTTGAAATCCAACTCTTGTAGGAACATTCATATTAAAAACAAATTCCTGCATGGCTTGTTTAACCTCTTTGTAGCTCAACTTATCATAATAAACAAAAGGAGCTAGAAGTGTATCGAAGTTAGCAAAAGCTTGAGCTCCATTAGCTTCTCCCTGAAGCGTATAAATAAAATTCACCGCTTGACCTAGAGCGCTTCGAAAATGTTTTGGAGGTGCAGAATGAACTTTTCCTGAAACACCACCAAATCCTCTAATTAAAAGATCGTGAAGATCCCAGCCGCAACAATATGCGGCAATCATCTGAAGATCATGCACGTGTAAATCCTCATTTTCATTTGCATCACGAACATTTTTAGTGTACACCCTATTCATCCAATATTTTGAACTTACAGCAGAGGAAATATGATTATTGAGTCCCTGAAGAGAAAACCCCATATTTGAATTTTCTTTCACTTCCCAATCAGATTCATCAATATATCCTTCTACTAAATCAATTGCATCCTTTAACGCATCTGTTGTTTCTCTAACTTTTCTATGTTGATCACGATACAGAATATAAGATTTGGCAGTCTCATCGAAATCAAGGATCATTAAAACTTTTTCGACCATATCTTGAACTTCCTCAATCTCAGGAATATATCCCTTCTTGTAGTTCTTATTCAAAAGCTTAGCTACTTTTTTACCAACTCTTTCAGCTTCTCTTTGTCCTCCTTCTCCAGTATCTCCAAAAGCCTTCAGAACAGCTTTAGTTATTTTTTCATGTTTAAATGGAACCACTCTTCCGCTTCTTTTTATTATTCTAGTAACCTTTGCTTTCATCTGAGAGTTTTTTCTTACTTTCCTTTTCACCATATTTTTATTTTATTTTTTAGAATTAAAACTTATAGACATCGTCTTAAACTTCTTTCTCTAATTTTTCTAACTCTTTTTTAAAACTATTCAAACTTCCAAACGATTTATAAACACTAGCAAATCTGAGATAGGCTACTTGGTCAACTTCTTTTAATTTTTCCAAAATTATTTTTCCAACATTCTTACTATCTATTTCTCCGTCTTTGCTTTTATTGTGGAGACAATATTCTATATCACTTAGTAACTTTTCTTTTTTTTCTTGGCTAACTGGTCTTTTTTCTAAAGATTTTTCTATCCCCTTACCAATCTTTTCTTGATCATATTCCTCTTTCTCTCCATTTCTCTTGATCACCAATAATCTCATTATTTCTACCTCTTCATAAGTGCTAAAACGAGCTTTGCATTTTTCACACTCACGCCTCCGTCTTATCGCCTTACTATCATTAGTGTCTCGAGAATCAATTACCTTTGTTTCATTATGATTACAAAATGGACACAACATAAGATCATGAAAACATTTTAACATCTAAGCATTTAAATAAAAAAAATATCAAAATGTCAATATATTAGTGTATTAAACTGGTATTACATACTATATCTTGTGTATTACAATAGCATTATACCACAAGAGAAAAACGACGCAATACTTTTTTACAAGAATTTATCAAAGTTATCCACACCCAAACCTTCAAAAAATCCTTAACTCTTTTTATTACAAAATTATGATCGCCTGTTTGCAACGAAGCATAACATTTCGGGCAGGTAAGAAAATGATAACTTTTTTATTTACAATAATTAAAATGCGCATTTTAAACCGCTATTTTTTCTACAATTCTCCAATTAAAAACTTTATTTTCAAATGGTTGTCTCTCAAGAAGAATGTTCGGATTATCAAATCCTATTTCATCCAAATTTATTTTATATTTTCTTATTTCTATTATCTCTTTTTTTGAATCTTCTCCAGATATTTCTACCATTTTTTTCTCTTCTTCTGATAATTTTTTTTGTTTAGTTTTTTTTTCAATTGGTTTAATTATTTTTTCTTTCTGCTTGTCGGTAAGTTCTATTTTTAAAATCAAATAACTTACTCTTTCAGTTTGCGACCAAATATGTTCTTTGTCATAAACACCGATAACAAATCCTTTTTTCATAGAATTTCTTTTATCCTCTTCTGGATCAGCATTTTTTTGATCACGCACCGTTACTAAAATTTTGTATGTATTCAACTCTTCTCCAAAATTTCCCTTATATATTTTAATAAAAATCCAAACAGCCCCAGAAATTATTAAGACTAAAGTAAGAAAAAGAATTGTTACTTTTTTATAACTTATTTTCATATCTTTATTATACCGCAAAATTGTAATTAACCAATATATTCCCTACTTAAATCTGAACGGAGATAAGTAAACCAAAATAAAACCATCTATACACATCACACTATAAACCCACACTATTTACATTTCAGTTTTGTCATCTTGCTTGCCAGCCAGCGAGACAAGAAAAGTAAAAACTCTCATTAAGGTTAATCTAAAAACTTTTATTTTTTCTTTTTTAATCTTTTTTTTGAAATCGTACTTTTACTCACGATCGTGAGTAAAAGTACGATTTTTAAAATTTCAAGAAATTCCTCCACTATCATATAAGGTTGTGTAATTGTATGATAGCAAAAATTCACACGAAACCACCTGCCCGAATACACCACTCGGTACGAGCGGGCAATCGTAGTTTCGTGTGAATTTTGAGATTGTTTATTAAATTATATCTAAAACTTTTGTGAACGATCCCCTAAAAAACTAATTGCTACCATTCACTAGAGAGTAGTAGTAATTCATGAGTTACCTTGAAAATTTAATAGGTACTTTAAATTGCAATTTTGATGGATATTTTACTGAGTATTTTAATGGATATTTTTTTGAACAAATTTCTGCTCCTTTTCTACCATTCTACCTTATAAAGTAGAATGGTAGAAGAAATTATTTAATAGATTGTTGCTACAATATTAAAAAGTACTTACTTAAGTAAGTACTTTATTCTCACCAATTGTACCTCTTACAATCAGCCAGCTTTATAAATCACTGAAAAAGTTTGAGTGAAAATTTTAGAAAAAATAGAGTCAATAAGTCGCATCAAACACACAGGTTTTAGAAAATTAAAAAAACTTATTTTTAAAAAATAACATTTGCAAACAGACTTTTTTTTAAAAAAAATCTAATTTTATTATTCACTATCACTACCACGATTATCTGAATTACAGTGACAGTGTTCTCCACTAAAAATTAAAGCATAAACAGCCGAAAGTATAGCCACAAGAATCCAT
>Ga0209344_10003483_pt1 | contig 15489 bp, 12 predicted proteins | sample Cruoilmetagenom6_FD_187293 | JGI IMG/M metagenome (GOLD analysis project Ga0209344, IMG submission 187293) | Oil polluted marine microbial communities from Coal Oil Point, Santa Barbara, California, USA - Santa Barbara Oil Seep Sample 6 (SPAdes)... | ecosystem: Environmental > Aquatic > Marine...
AATACCAATATTCATTTTAACTTCTCTCATTTATCTTAACCACGTTACTAAGGGCTGAATGCACTCAACTTTTGTGTTAAAATGATAGCTAAAGTAATGATTTCATTAATATTAGACGTAAGTATGACAAAATAGTGCAAAATGTATTTTGTCTACAAGCTGGAAATTACCCTGATATTACAATGAAGTCTGACCCAAATATCATGTTCAAGGCATAAAAGGCGAGCCTTCCCAAAGTGATACCACCATAGATTTACTAAGGTTAAAAAAGGGAAAAATTTAGTATTATATGAATTGTTTCATCATAGGCTTACGATAATTGATGTCTTCTTGATATTACATTCTTAGATATTAATAGTCTTAAAATTGTCATACAACAAACAATATTCACTAAAAGATTATTTCCGGTTATGGTGCCGCTGAGAGGACTTGAACCCCCGGCCACATCATTACGAATGACGTGCTCTACCAACTGAGCTACAGCGGCATTTGATCGATTTACCCATTTGCAAAACCATGCGCAAGATATCCTGCGATTGCCTTTCCTTATAAAACACCTAGAACTGCCTTATGAATATTGTCGCCCTAAAATCCCCCAGCTTCCGTCTGTATTTCATAGGCGGACTTTTCGCTGTCAACGGATTATGGATTATGCGTATCCTGATCGGCTGGATGGCGTGGGAACTGACCGGTTCAGCCAGTTTTGTCGGCCTTGTCGCCGCTCTGTCTTTGTTACCGACGTTCCTGACTGGGCCATTTTTTGGTGTTATGATTGATCGCACCAATATTAAGCTGGCCGCCATTGGCACGAACAGTTCCATGATTGTTTGTATTGCAGCATTGCTGGCCATTCACTTGTCGGGCCAACTCAGTCCAAGCCTACTGTCTGCCATCGCGGTGGCTATAGGCGTTGTTTCATCGGCACATCACCCCGTTCGCATGTCACTGGCCCCACGGTTGGTGAAAAAGGAACATGTGGGATCGGTCGTGGCCCTTGCTGCCCTGAACTTCAACACGGCGCGTATGATCAGCCCTGCCTTGGGGGGGATTATTATTGATCAATTCGGTATCACATCTGCCTTGATTATTTCAACCCTGCTCTATCTGCCCAGCCTGATGATTGTGCCGTTCCTAAAACCGCGCACACCACAAGCGCCTAAAAACAAAGAACCTTTTCTGACTGCTTTGAAAAATGGTATCAACTATCTGTGGCACCGTTCCGAACTACGGTTGGTTCTTTTTATGACAGCGCTCATGGCGCTTTCAGTACGTGGCACAACCGAAATTCTACCCGTTGTAGCAGACGGGGTTTTCAATAAAGGGGCCGTTGGTCTGGGGCAATTAGGATCTGCCGTCGGTGCAGGTGCGGTTATGTCGGCTATTCTGAAAGCCTTTGGACCGGTTCAAACAGCACGAACACTGGCGTTGCCCACACTGGTCATAACTACAATGGGCATTTTATCCGTGGCCGTATTCGGCAATTCCACGATCTGGAATATCACACTTATAGCTGCCGCAATACTGGGCTTTACCAGCACCCATCTGGGTGTAAGTCTACAATCCTCTATACAGGCGAACCTGCCCGATGACATGCGTGGGCGCGTTATGTCTATTTGGATCGTGGTTGCAACTGGGGCCTCGGCCCTTGGTGCTTTTTCCATCGGTGTTGCCACGGAAATTCTTGGCCTGTCGATCAGTACATTTCTTCTGACGGGCATCTGCCTTACATTTTTCATTTGGCTTATCTTTTCGGCAAAAAAAACGGGAGGATAAATCCCCCCAGTTTGATATTCAGGCTCTGTTGTTAACCGCTCAAGTTTTTGCCTGCGGCCTGAACTCGTCGGGACGGCAGACCGAAGCCCGCGCGCCCCTAACTCTTAACTACACCCGCTGGTCGCCCCGCAGGTGTTGCATTTCATACATGTGCCATTGCGCACCAACGTGTAGTTGCCGCAATCGCCACAAGCGTCGCCCTCATAGCCCTGCATTTTGGCCTTGGTGCGATCATCCATTTTACTGACGGGACCTGCCACTTTCGTAGCCGCTGCAGTAACCGCGTCTGTGGCACCCACAGCTTGCGCTCCGCTGCCAAATAAATTGTTCATCCCGCCCTGCAAAACCACCAATTCCTGTGGCATACGGTTGCGGTGATAGCCCGGTGACACCACTTGGCGTAGCATTGCAACTGCATCGTCCGATGCAGGCGTGATGTTGCTTTTGCCCTCTTCCACACCACGGCCCAAATCATCAAATGTATCACCTGTTGGTTTGACATGTGCCAAATCAGAACGATCCAGATAGGATACGGCCAGTTCGCGGAAGATGTAATCCAACACGGATGTTGCGTTTTTGATGCTGTCATTGCCCTGCACCATGCCGGCTGGGTCAAAGCGTGTGAATGTAAACGCATCCACGAACTCTTCCAACGGCACCCCGTATTGCAGGCCTACGGATATTGCGATGGCGAAATTGTTCATCATTGCACGGAAACCAGCACCTTCTTTGTGCATATCAATGAAAATCTCACCGATGGAACCGTCTTCATATTCACCCGTGCGCAAATAAACCTTATGCCCACCGACAACCGCTTTTTGCGTGTAACCCTTGCGGCGCTCAGGCAGTTTTTCACGTGACCGTCGGCTCACCTCTTTAACAACAATCTTTTCGACAATTTTCTCTGCCAGAATTGTTGCACGGTCACCTGCGGGTGCTTCGGACAGCACTTCATCCAGATCTTCGTCATCATCCTCGATCAGTGCAGACGCCAGCGGTTGCGACAATTTTGATCCATCGCGGTAAAGTGCATTGGCCTTCACACCCAATGACCAGGACAATTCATATGCCGCCTGACAATCCTCGATTGTCGCGTCATTCGCCATATTTACTGTCTTGGAAATCGCACCGGATATGAAAGACTGTGCTGCGGCCATCATCGTGATGTGACTTTCAACAGACAGGTAACGTGTTCCGATACGCCCACAAGCGTTAGCACAATCAAACACACCGTAATGTTCCGGTTTCAGATGCGGCGCCCCTTCCAGTGACATCGTTCCACAAACGTGATTGTTGGCAGCTTCCACCTGTTTCTTACTGAAACCAAGATGTGACAGCAGATCAAACGTAGGATCGTTCAGTTGTGCTTCAGGAATACCCAAAGTGCCTTTGCAGAACGCCTCACCCAGTGTCCATTGATTGAAGACAAACCGAATGTCAAACGCAGTCGGCAGGGCCGCTTCGATCTTATTCAACTCTTCTTGTCCAAAGCCGTGGCCTGTCAGTGTGGTATGATTGATATCAGGTGCGTTGCCCATAGTACCGTGACCAACAGCGTAGGAGATAATCTCTTCGCCTTCGGATGACGAATAACCCAACACTTTCAAAGCTGCAGGTACCGATTGATTGATGATCTTGAAATAACCACCGCCCGCAAGCTTTTTGAATTTCACCAATGCAAAATCAGGCTCAATGCCTGTGGTGTCACAATCCATCACCAGCCCGATTGTGCCCGTTGGTGCAATCACGGATACCTGTGCATTGCGGTAGCCATGTTTTTCACCCAAGCTGACCGCATCATCCCAAGCGGATTTGGACAAGGCAATCAAATCTTGATCAGGGCAGTTGGCATGGTCTAATGGCACAGGCTTCACTTCCAAGCCTTCGTACCCTTTGGTTTTTGCATAAGCGGCCCGACGGTGATTGCGCATCACGCGCAACATGTGCTTGGCATTTTTTGCGTGCCCCGGAAACGGACCCAACTCTTTTGCCATCAAAGCTGACGTGGCATAAGACGTGCCCGTCATAATAGCTGTGATCGCACCACATAATGCACGACCCTCGTCACTGTCGTAACTGTAGCCCATATTCATTAACAAGCCGCCAATGTTTGCATAACCCAAACCCAACGTACGGAATTCATAAGATCTTTGTGCAATTTCTTTCGACGGGAATTGCGCCATCAGAACAGATATTTCCAGCGTCATAGTCCAAAGACGTGTCGCGTGAATGTAATCATCCGACTGAAATTTGCCGTCCTTATAAAATTTCAGCAAGTTCATAGATGCCAGATTGCACGCCGTATCATCCAAGAACATATATTCCGAACACGGGTTCGATCCACGAATAGCCCCGTCTTCAGGGCATGTATGCCATGCATTGATCGTGTCGTGATATTGCACACCGGGATCTGCACAGGCCCAAGCGGCATGTCCGACCTCTTCCCACAGGTCACGGGCTTTCACGGTTTTGGAAACTTCACCATCTGTGCGGCGGATCAGTTCCCAATCGCCATCATTTTTCACAGCATTCAGGAATGCATCCGTTACCCGCACAGAGTTGTTGGAATTTTGTCCCGCAACCGTCAGATACGCATCTGAATCCCAATCGGTATCATATGTCGGAAATTCAATGCTACTATAACCCTGTTTGGCATATTGCAGCACACGGTTCACATACGTTTCCGGGATCATGGTTTTCTTGGCAGACCGAATTGCTGCCTTTAGGCCCGCGTTCTTCTTGGGGTCAAACGCATCCAACTCGGTGCCGTCCCACGCGCGAATTGCCGCAAAAATCTCATTCAGTTTCTGTTCGTGCATTTTAGAGCCGGCTACCAATGAAGCCACTTTTTGCTCTTCTTTCACCTTCCAGGTGATAAATTCCTCAATATCGGGGTGATCCATATCACAGATCACCATTTTGGCTGCGCGCCGTGTTGTACCACCTGATTTGATTGCACCCGCAGCACGGTCACCGATTTTCAGGAATGACATCAGACCTGATGATTTACCGCCGCCACCCAAGCTTTCGTTTGACCCGCGAAGGGATGAAAAGTTTGTGCCGGTGCCGGAGCCATATTTAAACAGACGCGCTTCACGCACCCATAAATCCATAATACCACCTTCGTTCACCAGATCATCACCAACGGATTGAATGAAACAAGCGTGTGGTTGCGGATGCTCGTAAGAGCTGTTGGACTTCGTCAGCTTGCCGGTTTTATAATCAACATAGTGATGGCCTTGTGACGGGCCATCAATACCATAAGCCCAATGCAGACCAGTGTTAAACCATTGTGGAGAGTTCGGTGCAGCCATCTGGCTAGCCAGCATGAAACGCATTTCATCAAAGTAAGTTTTTGCATCCGCTTCAGTGTCGAACATACCACCTTTCCAGCCCCAATAGGCCCAAGCACCGGCAAGGCGATCAAAAACCTGTTTGGCAGAGGTTTCACCATTATAAGTCTTGCCGCTTTTAATTTGCGTTTCCCCGTCGGGAACTGAGCGCCATAAAAATTCCGGCACGCCTTTTTCTGCAACCCGTTTCAAGGCTGCGGGCACACCCGCTTTGCGAAAATATTTTTGTGCTATTACGTCTGCCGCCACCTGTGACCAGCTTGTTGGAACTTCAACATTTTCCAACGAGAAAACAATGGTACCATCGGGATTGCGAATTTCAGACGTAGTTTTGTGAAATTCGATGCTCGCGTATGCATTTTTTTTAGAATCAGTAAATCGGCGTTCGATCTTCATTTTAGCCCCTGTTTATTTTGTGAAATTTTTAGCGTTACCCTTTATCTAGGTTGCCATATTTCATATTCTTTTTAATACTGCCCTCCGCTTCGGCTCCACCATATGTAGTATGCTGAGCGGCGACTTCCACAATCTGTACCAGCAACAACTACAGGTCAACGAAAATATTCACGATTTGGTGACATTTAATTGTTGACCCATGAATATGAAAACGAAGAGAGAACAATATTTGGCGATAATATGGTGTTTTTCAGGCTTAATTATGGCATAGCCTGAAACCCGATTCTTTTAGAAAAACTTCGTTGGTAAAACATGTTAGAGGTTTTCCTTAAACGCTCTTTAACGTTACAAAAAATTGCGAATCTCTTATATGAAAATCATTGAAAGACTGCGACGTTGAATAAAAATGCAGCCACCAAAAATTGGTAATAATAATTAACACAAGTTACATAAAATATTCGCCAGATCCAAACATCAGAAAAGGGCAGGTTTTGTGAAAAAAGGTTGAAAGCAGGCGCAACATCCATTGAGCCGTTTGTGCTATTCACTTTCAAAAATGGTCGGGACGGCTGGATTCGAACCAACGGCCCCCTGTACCCAAAACAGGTGCGCTACCAGACTGCGCCACGCCCCGACTGAGGCGGGGTTTAAATCGGTTGATGGCAAATGAAAAGCCCAAAAATGACCAATAGCCTAATTATTACACGGCCAAGCCGCAATTTCGGGATCAAAGGCTAAATGTTGTAATACAGCACCCTGTTGAATACCCAGTGCCTCGGCCAAACCACCATTGATTTCCAATACCGCATAAATATCGTCGCCACCCGATATCGGGCTTTCATCCAACGGCACTGCATTGTGATGAACGCGTGCAACCGCCCCCGTCCGGTCCATAAAAATTATATCCAGTGGAATAAGCGTGTTGCGCATCCAAAAATTTACGACTTGGGGCTTATCATAGACAAACAACATACCAGAAAATCGTGCCATGTTTTCCCGAAACATCAGGCCTTTTGCCCTTGTTTCATTGGTGTCTACGACTTCAACGTTGAAAGCCGCACTGCCGCCACTGCCTGTTCTCAGCTGCACACGATCAGGTACACACTCAGCCGACGCAATATGTGTTGAAAAGAAAAACGTTATGGCAATAAAAAGGTTAAGCTTTGTGTTCCGCCGCAAAATCCCAAGACCGGATTTCAATCGCAAGCTTGCCGCGCGGCCCTGAAGCCGTACGAATGCTAACCGCTTCACTTTGCTGAAGTTCTGAAATTCCATAAGCCCGCAAAACCTCTGCATGTACGAAAATATCTTCTGTGCTTTCAAATACATTTAAAAAACCAAAGCCTTTTACCTTGTCAAACCATTTCACACGCGCGGCGGTTAATTCGGAATGTTCCGATAAAGTAGCTAGATCAATCCCTGCCTCTTCCAATCCGCGTAAAGCATTTTCGGATACGCTGTCAGGCTGTGCCATATGCACGATTTCAGACGCCTGTTGCCCGCGTTCGGAAGCAACAACAACGATTTCAATCTCGGTTCCTTCGGCCACAGAACTGCGACCAAAGTTTTTCAATACATTCGCATGCAATAGTATATCAGGTCCGCCTTCGTCATCTACGACAAAACCAAATCCTTTTGTGGTATCAAACCACTTAACTTTACCCGTTTTCTTCTGCATTCACTCTACCACCCACGCGTACTGTATTTACTGCCCGAAAAAAGACAACTACTTTAAACTAAAATGAACAAAAAAACGAATAAACACATGTAATTCAAATTTTTAGTGACCTAGATCACCCAATTACGGATATAAGGATTGCGGCCAAAGATCAACAACAATCATGGGTTGAGTCTGGTTTTTGACCATACGTTTACGTCAACGTCAAATGTCCAACGAAATCGATCATGCAGTCGAAACGCGCCATCTGCCCAGAATTCGATCTCAACCGGCTTGATCCTAAAGCCCCCCCAAAACGCAGGTCGTGGTGGGTGCAGCCCAAGCTTGACGGTATATTTCGCAACCCGTGCGACCAAATCGGATTTTTTTTCCAACACTTGTGACTGCTTGCTGGCATATGCTCCAATTCGGCTGCCCAAATCGCGTGAATTATAATAAGCATCCGCCTTTGCCCCGTCTTCACGCACTACATGCCCGCGTACACGAATCTGCCTGCGCAATGATTTCCAATGCAACACAAACGCAGCCTTGCCAGCAAAATCAAGCTCTTGTGCTTTTTCACTGCCGTAGTTGGTGTAGAATACGAACGCATCGTCCTCTATTTCCTTAAGCAGAACCATACGCACATTCGGCATCCCATCTGCATCTACAGTCGAAAGTGCCATTGCACTGGGATCATTGATCTCTACTTTTTCTGCCTCATTCAACCAACTGCTAGCGATCTTGAATGGATCATCTCCTGCGAAAATTCCACTACGATCAGTCATGACACAAAACTCCTCTTATAGGGTGCTACTATGCTTTTAACATTTTCGCTTCAAGCACGATCATTATATATTACAGGTTTATTACAGATACATCACAGAACCTTACCCACACTTGATGCGAACGTAGCGTTACCTTAAACCGAATTAATAAATAATTAAGATCGGATCTTCTATGTCGCAAGGAATTATGGCTGGTAAACGCGGGCTAATCATGGGTGTTGCCAATAACAAATCTATCGCTTGGGGCATTGCACTGGCCTGTGCAGAACAAGGCGCAGAGTTAGCGTTTTCATATCAAGGTGATGCTTTGGGCAAACGCGTTAAACCATTGGCTGAAAGCCTGAACAGCGACATCGTGCTGGATTGTGATGTAACTGATGACGCATCAATAGATGCGCTGTTTGATGTGCTAAAAGAAAAATGGGGTAAAATCGACTTTGTGGTACATGCCATCGGCTTTTCCGATAAAAACGAATTACGTGGGCGTTATGTAGACACAAGTGCAGCGAACTTCCGCCTGACGATGGATATATCCGTCTATTCATTTACCGCCATCGCGCAGCGCGCAGAAAAAATGATGCCGGATGGCGGCGCATTGTTGACACTGACCTATTACGGTGCCGAAATGGTGATGCCGCATTATAATGTGATGGGCATAGCCAAAGCGGGTCTTGAGGCTTCCGTCAAATATATGGCGATGGATTTGGGACCGAAAAACATTCGGGTAAACGCGTTATCTGCAGGTCCGATCAAAACCCTGGCAGCCTCTGGTATTGGCGATTTCCGTTACATTCTAAAATGGAACGAACTTAACTCTCCTTTGCGCCGTAATGTTACAACTGATGATGTTGGCAAATCCGCCCTTTATCTGTTGTCCGATCTTGCTTCCGGTGTCACAGGTGAAAACCTGCATGTAGATGCCGGTTATCATGTGGTCGGCATGAAAGCAGAAGGCGCGCCTGACATTGATCTTTCAACAGGCCGTTCCGAATGACCGAGCGCCTGCCCCACGAAAAAGGTTTTCATATCAGTTGGGATCAAATCCACCGCGATAGCCGCGCATTAGCATGGCGTTTGGACGGCAAAGGCCCGAATGATGGTTCATGGAAAGCCATTGTCGCGATCACACGCGGCGGTATGGCACCGGCAATGATTATCGCGCGTGAACTGGATGTGCGCACGGTCGATACGGTCAGCGTAAAATCCTACAGTCACCAAGACCAATCCGAGGCCAAGGTACTGAAAGCCCCGGACGCCGGCATCATTGGTGATGGTACGGGCGTTTTGATCATCGACGATCTTGTCGATAGCGGCAAAACCCTGAAACTGGTGCGCGACCTATATCCAAAAGCCCATTACGCCACGGTTTATGCCAAACCGGAAGGCCGTGAAATGGTTGATACATTTATAACCGAGGTCAGTCAGGACACATGGATATTCTTCCCGTGGGATATGGCCTTGCAATATGTTGAACCTTATCGGGGCGTATAATCCGTGACAAAACCGACCAATCAGAAACTGTCGCCCGCAACCCGTCTGGCACAGGCCCTACATTTTTACGATACAGTAACTGGGGCGGTTGTCCCACCGATCCAACCCGCCGCCACATATTCGCGTGATACCGATTACGAAAAACGCAAACCATACGGGTATAGGCGCGACGGCAACCAGACCACGGCACACGCCGAAGCGATTATTGCCGATCTGGAAGGCGCCACAGAATCCATGTTGTTTGCCTCTGGCATGTCAGCTGCCAACGCAGTGATCGAACACTTGCCTGCGGGTGCCCATGTGGTTGTCCCCAAAGTAATGTACCACGGCGTTTTGAACCAGTTCAAAATGTACCACGCCCGCAACCGTCTGGATGTCAGCTATTACGCCGCAGGCGATCTGGATGAAATGGCCGCCACCGTGCGTAAGGGCGAAACCAAACTGGTCTGGGCCGAAACCCCCAACAATCCCGACTGGGAAGTCACCGATATTGCCGCTGCCGCCGAAATAGCCCATGATGCCGGTGCCAAACTGGTCACGGATTGCACAGGCACTCCGCCCTGTGCCACCCACGCACTTGATCTGGGCGCCGATATATCCTTTCACTCGGCCACAAAATACCTGAACGGCCATTCCGACATCACTGCAGGTGTCCTGTCTGTACGCGAAACAGGCCAATACTGGGATGACATCTGGACGGTCAGAAACCTGCAAGGCACCGTGCTGCATTCATTTGACGCTTGGCTATTGATACGCGGTATGCGCACATTATTCCTGCGTTACGACAAAGCTACCCAAAACGCGCTGGCCATCGCAAAGCATTTCGAAGGACATGCGAAACTTACCGCCGTGCTTTACCCTGGCCTGCCGTCCCATAAGGGCCACGCCATTGCCAAACGCCAAACCGGCGGACAATACGGTGGCATGATGTCGATCCTTGTCAAGGGCGGCGAACAAATTGCCATAGATGTGGCCCGCTATTGCGAAATCTTTTACCCCGCCACATCCCTTGGCGGCGTTGAAAGCCTGATCGAGCACCGCAAAACCGTCTCGGGCGAAGGTTTTCCTGTAGACCCAACCTTACTTCGCTTATCGATCGGGATCGAAGACGCCGACGATCTGATCCGCGATTTGGAACAGGCTTTGGCGCGGGCGGGCATGCCGGCATGATCTTGACGCGCGGCAGTATTGATACGGACATTTTATGCGCGGAGAGGTGCCGATAGTTTAAGCCCTTATCACAAAGCTGTTCAGCCCCGTTGCGATGTGCAAACTACTCGCATCCATAAAGAGGCAAACATGCAAACACTTTCACGTCGCGCAGCAGTTGGTTTTATTTTGGCAGGATTCGTCGGGTGCGGTAGAACCCGCAGTAAAAACAAAACTGTCACCAAAAATCTAAACGTTCCACTTTATCCCAACGAAACACCTGAACTGCGGGCTCTGATCGAAAAATATGCAGCCCTGTATGAGGTTCCCGTTGGGCTGGTTCAGAGGGTGGTAATCCGTGAAAGCACTCACAGACCCGGCGCCCGTAACGGCCCCTACTACGGATTAATGCAAATCCTGCCGCAAACGGCCAAATCCATGGGATATCAAGGAACGCCAAACGGATTGCTGGATGCCGAAACCAACCTGAAATACGCCGTAAAATACCTGCGCGGCGCATGGCTGTTATCCTATGGTGACTATGATACGGCGGTTAGCTGGTACGCACGCGGTTATTATTATGAGGCCAAACGGCGCGGCATGCTGGTTGAAACAGGGTTAAGGCCGAATTAAGGCCTATTTCCGGACCCTCAAACAGGCTGTGCCATCTCTACTATCTTTGCCAGATAAGACGCGCCGATCGGTGCCGCTTCATCATTGAAATTGTAACTCTGATGATGCAACGCTGCACTGTCACCGTTGCCAACGAACACATATGCCCCCGGTACCTTGTTCAGCATAAAGGAAAAATCTTCGGCACCCATTCTGCGCGCCGCCTGATCGCTGACCTTATCTTCACCCACGATACCGGCCGCAACCTTGACCGCAAATGCGGCCTTTTCAGCATTGTTCACCGTCGTGGGGTAGCCATCATGATAAGTCAGTTCCGCACGCGTATCGTAAGCTGCCGCAATGTTTTCCATCACTTCAACCAACCGTTTTTGCATAACTTCTTTAACGTCCGGTTCAAAACTGCGGATCGTGCCCATGATCTTTGCGGTTTCGGGGATCACATTGAACGCGGTACCTGCATGTATTTGCGTGATCGATATAACTCCGCATTCAATCGGGTCAATATTGCGGCTAACGATGGTGTGCAGGGATTGCACCATCGCAGTGGCCGCAACAATCGGATCAACAGAAAAATGCGGGCGGGCCGCATGGCCACCCTTACCAAAAATCTCAATCTCGAAATCATCGACAGATGCCATCACCGGCCCCGCACGGGTCTGAAACTCGCCAACAGGAAGTTCAGGCATGTTGTGGATCGCAAAGACCTGCGAAATTTCGTATTTTTCAATCACACCCTCATTACACATCACTTCGGCCCCGCCGCCACCCTCTTCGGCTGGTTGGAACATCAGCACTACACGCCCAGAAAAGTTACGGGTTTCAGCCAGATATTTTGCCGCCCCCAACAGCATCGTCGTATGCCCGTCATGACCGCAGGCGTGCATCTTTCCCTCGTTCTCGGATGCATAATCCAGCCCGGTTTTTTCGGGCATCGGCAGCGCATCCATATCCGCACGCAATCCGATCGTACCGCCCTTACCCTTGCCATTGATTACCGCCACCACACCCGTCTTGGCCCAACCTTCCGAGATATCGTCAACACCGAATTCTTTTAGACGATCAACCACGAACTTGGCCGTCTCATGGCATTCAAACCCAAGTTCGGGGTTTGAATGGATATGTTGACGCCATTCTGCCATTTCTTCGAAATTATGCGCAATACTGTTGATAACGGGCATAAGCTGTGTACTCCTAAGATTTAACGCTACCTTAGCCAGACATACCCAAAATAGAAAAGCCCCAAATGACAAAACATGCCGATAGCCAATCCTTATGCCTAGACCCAAACGGCGGCCTGCCGCGTCTGTTGGAAATCATGGCCCGCTTGCGTGACCCGGAAACAGGTTGCCCGTGGGATATTGAGCAAAACTTCAAATCTATCGCGCCTTACACAATCGAAGAAGCTTATGAAGTTGCGGACACCATTGAAAAGGGTGACATGGGCGAGCTGGAGAACGAGTTGGGCGATCTTTTGTTGCAAGTCGTTTACTACACGCAAATGGGATCTGAAGACGGTCATTTTACTTTTGACAGTGTGATGCAGAAAATATCCGACAAAATGATCCATCGCCATCCCCACGTTTTTGGCGATGAAAACCGCGACAAATCGGCCGATCAACAGACTGCAGATTGGGAGAAAATCAAGGCTGAGGAACGTGCTGCCAAAGGGGCAAAACAGGCGGGAACATTGGATGGTGTGGCGATAAATCTACCCGCGTTAACCCGTGCCGTAAAATTGAAAAGGCGCGCGGCACGGGTAGGTTTTGACTGGTCTTCCCCACTTGATGTATTAGATAAAGTCAATGAAGAATGTGCTGAACTAGTTGAAGCACATGAAAAACTATCACATATCGAACAAATTGAGGAATTTGGCGACCTGATGTTTGTTATGGCCTGTCTTGCAGAACATTTGCATATTGATCCTGAAGAGTCCTTACGAAAAGCCAATGCCAAATTCACCCGCCGTTTTGAAGGGGTTGAAGCTAAACTAGCGGATCTGGGCAAAACCCCACAGCAATCCGATCTGGGCGAAATGGGCCGCTTGTGGAATGCGGTAAAGGTTGATGAAAGAAATACCTGATTTTTTTACTCGCCTATTGACCTGACTAAAATACTAAGATTTAAACTTTCGTACAATTCAACCTAGGATTCGAAATGTTTAACACACTAAAACCCGCTGTCTTTGCAACAACCCTACTTGCTATAGCTGCCCCGGCGATCGCAGACGAAGTCAATGTTTATTCATCACGCCAACCGTATCTGGTGGAACCGTTGTTTGACGCGTTCACATCGGAAACCGGTATCACGGTAAACGTATCCTTCCTGAAAAAAGGCATGGTGGAAAAACTCAAGGCAGAGGGCAAACGCTCACCTGCCGATCTGGTGATGACCACTGATATTTCACGCCTTAATGGTGTGGTCGAAGCGGGCGTAACCCAATCCGTACAGTCCGACACGCTTACTGCGAATATCCCCGCAGAATTTCGCGATCCGGATGGCCAATGGTTCGGCCTTACATCACGCGCCCGTGTGATTTACGCCTCTAAGGTACGCGTTAAAGATGGTGAGGTCACAACTTATGAAGACCTGACAGACCCGAAGTGGAAGGGCCGCATCTGCATCCGTTCCGGCACTAATGCCTATAATCTTGCCCTGACCTCAGCCGTGATCGCACATCACGGTGAAGATGGTGCAAAAACTTGGCTGGAAGGCCTGAAAGCCAATCTGGCACGCAAACCATCCGGCAATGATCGCGCGCAAATCAAAGCGATTTTTGCAAACGAGTGCGATATTTCCATCGGCAACACCTATTATATGAAGAAAATGCTGGAAGATCCGGATCAAGTCGCATGGGCTGACAGTGTACGCATTGTCTTCCCGACCTTTGAAAACGGCGGCACACATGTGAACCTATCAGGCGTAGCACTGACCCAAGCCGCACCCAACAAAGACAATGCAATCAAATTGATGGAATGGCTGTCCTCTGGCGCGGCACAGGAAATTTACGCCGAAACCAACGGTGAATATCCTCTGAAACCAGGCACAAAGCCATCTGATCTGGTAGCAGGCTGGGGCATATTCACCCCCGACAGCAAACCGCTGATCGAAATCGCCAAGCTGCGCCCCGCATCACTGAAAATTACCGAGCAGGTTAATTTCGACGAATAATTCTCCCCCATTTTATATTCGTCAAATATGGGCATCCCGCATTGGGGTGCCCATTTCACTTCCCCCCTCTCCTCCTCAATGCTACACCTGACCGAAATTCAACAGGGAAGCCATCTATGACCATCCTTCAAGTTGCCTCACTTCTTATCGTGCTTGCGGGTGCATTCGGGGCTATTAACTATCTGTTTTTAAAACTACCTTCTTCGATTGGCATTCTGGTGGTCGCCCTGCTGGCCTCCCTTAGTGTGATGGGCGTTGATGCCCTGTTTCCTGCCTTGGGTGCGGCCAATGAGATCCAGAAAATCGTACGCGACATCGAATTTTCGGACGCGCTACTGGAAGGCATGTTGGGCCTTCTTCTCTTTGCGGGTGCGCTGCATGTCAAACTAACCGACCTGCGCCAACAGGCATGGATCGTGCTATTGATGGCCACCTTAGGCGTGGCGATCTCCACTGCCATAGTCGGCTACGGTTTCAGCTGGATCACCGGTGCGCCGCTGATCATAGCACTTGTGTTCGGTGCGATTATTACCCCCACCGACCCTGTCGCAGTTCTGGGCGTTCTGCGCGAAGCCAATTTGCGCAAGTCACTGGAAACCAAAATCGCCGGCGAAAGCCTGTTCAATGACGGCGTCGCCTATGTGGTGTTTCTGATCCTTGTCGGTATCGCTTTCCCGTCAGGCGAACACCACGCGGAAGGGGCAATGGGTGCCATAAAACTGTTTGTGCAAGAAGCCATTGGCGGTGCCATACTGGGCGCAGTATTGGGCTACCTTGTATTTCAGATCATGAAACGCATCGACGATTATGCGCTAGAGGTTTTGTTGTCTTTAGGTCTTGCATTCGGCGGCTACCAACTGGCGGTTTATCTGCATATGTCAGGGCCGATCATGGCGGTAGTGGCGGGTCTGTTCATCGGTGATGTCGGCATGAAACACGGCATGTCGGAACAAACCCGCATGTATCTGAACAAATTCTGGGAACTGATCGACGAGATCCTGAACGCCATTTTGTTCCTGCTGATCGGCATTGAAGTCTTTGCCGTGACCTTTGACATAAATGCGATTTGGGGTGGTATCTT